>Ga0209373_10000066_pt1 | contig 237266 bp, 226 predicted proteins | sample Higcelweek5metaG_FD_187173 | JGI IMG/M metagenome (GOLD analysis project Ga0209373, IMG submission 187173) | Freshwater pond sediment microbial communities from the University of Edinburgh, under environmental carbon perturbations - High... | ecosystem: Environmental > Aquatic > Freshwater >... | reverse complement strand
GTCGCCCCCTTGGGCGATGATCCCCTCACCAGCCTGCCGCCCGTCGCGGCAGCCTGATCAATCCGGCCAACCCTGCCGGAGATCAAACGGCGACTGCGCTGTTACACCAATCCTCGGGACACGATCCTGGGGCAACCTACCGAACGGTGGCCGTTGGGCAAGATGACCCGCGTGCACGAATCGGAACTGGGATTGTTCCGGTGACCATGGAGAGGAAGCCGCCTTGCCGATGGCGGTGCGGCTTCCCTCGCATTCCTCTCCAGGAGAGGGATGCCCCAAGTGGGAAGTCCCCGAGCGAATTGCCCCACAGATGCCCCACAGGTCGGCTTCGGCCGGTCGGGGCATCCTCGGGCCGCCCGCTAACCCATTGATAAAAAAGAAGCCCCGGCTTTCACCGGGGCTAAGTCAAACAGGGAGGCTTCACGTCTAGGAGACGTAGGGTCCGAAGACCCGGAAAACCCAGGCAAATCGCCTGGGGGAGGCGGGGCGAACCCCGCCGGAACATTTCGTGGCCGCGAAACACGGCCTCACCGGACTTATGTACGGCAGGACGGGCTTCACAACCATGTGAAAAAGCGCGGCCTGGGCATGCAGGCCGCGCATAACAAAATTGTAAATGAAAGAATCGCTCGCTGACACCGGCCCTAAGGGCCGGGAATCACAGGGTTTCCTGGATTTTGTGCAGCAGGAAGTCGCGGAACACGGTGATGCGCTTGGAGTGGCGCAGTTCCTCGGGATAGACGAAATAGGTGTCCAGCTTGGGGCCTTTCAGCTCGGGCAGGACGTGCACCAGATTGTCGGCCTCGGTGGTCATGTAATCGGGCAGGGCGGCGATGCCCAAGCCGGATTTCACGGCGCGGTAGATGCCGTAGATGTTGTTGACCTCAAGCACCGGCTTGCGCGGACGCGACGGGCTGGCACCGGCTTCCAGCAGCCAGTTGACGTTGGCGACCGGCGGCGAGACGCGGGCGTCGTCGCCGTAGATGACGATGTGGTGGTTGTCCAGATCCTCGGGTGTCTTGGGCATGCCGTACCGCTTCAGGTACTCGGGCGAGGCATAGACGTTGTAATGCATGGTCAGCAGGTGGCGCTGGATCAGATCGGGCTGGCGCGGCGGCATCATGCGGATGGCCACGTCGGCCTCGCGCATGGCCAGGTCAAGCTCGCCGTCATACAGCACCATGGTCACGTCGATCTCGGGATAGAGATCAAGGAAGTCCTTGATGCGCGGGGTCAGCCACAGCGAACCGAAGGCCACCGTGGTGGTGATCTTGAGGGGACCTTGCGGGCGCTCGCGGCTTTCGGTCAGCAGCGCCTCGGTCATGGCCAGCTTGGAGAAGATCTCGCGCGCCGTCTTGTACAGCAGCTCGCCCTGCTCGGTCAGGATCAGACCGCGGGCGTGGCGATGGAACAGCGGCAGGTTGAGGCTTTCCTCAAGGGCGCTGATCTGGCGGCTGACGGCCGATTGGCTCAGGTTGAGCACCTCGCCCGCGTGGGTGAAACTCCCCGCCTCGGCAACGGCGTGAAAGACCCTGAGCTTGTCCCAATCCATGTCCCTTGAAGGGCTCCTTCCCCCCGGCGCCCGATTCCGGCGCCCCCTGGCGCCGGACCGGTTCTTTTCTATGTACGCTTACTGTGCCGCAACTTACGGCGTATGTCCATGGATGGCGAGGAAGCGTTCCGCCTCCAGCGCGGCCATGCAGCCGGTTCCGGCGGCGGTCACCGCCTGACGGTAGATTTTGTCCTGCACGTCACCCGCGGCATAGACGCCGGGGACATTGGTGGTGGTCGAACCGGGCGTGGTGACGATATAGCCTTCGTCGTCGATATTCAGCGCGCCCTTGAACAGCTCGGTGTTCGGGGTGTGGCCGATGGCGACGAACACGCCGTCGCAGGCCAGTTGCGACACTTCGCCAGTCTTGATGTTCTTGAGGCGCACGCCGGTGACGCCGGGCGGGTTGTCGTCGCCGACGATTTCGTCCACCACGCTGTCCCAGACCACCGACACCTTGGGATGGGCGAACAGGCGGTCCTGGGCGATTTTCTCGGCGCGCAGGCTGTCGCGGCGGTGCACCAGGGTGACCTTGGAGGCGAGACCGGCCAGATAGATGGCTTCCTCGACGGCGGAATTGCCGCCGCCGACCACCACCACTTCCTTGCCGCGGAAGAAGAAGCCGTCACAGGTGGCACAGGCGGAGACGCCGAAGCCCTGGAACTTCTTTTCCGATTCGATGCCCAGCCAACGGGCGGTGGCGCCGGTGCAGATCACCAGGGTGTCGCCGATATAGGTGTCGCCGGAATCGCCCTTGGCGACGAACGGCCGCTTGGACAGGTCCACCTCGGTGATGGTGTCATAGAGGAACTGGGCGCCCACATGCTCGGCCTGGGCCTGCATCTGCTCCATCAGCCAGGGGCCCTGGACCGCCTCGGCGAAGCCGGGGAAGTTCTCGATCTCGGTGGTGATGGTCAACTGGCCGCCGGGCTGCAGGCCCGCCACCAGCAGCGGCGACAGGTTGGCGCGCGCGGCATAGATGGCCGCCGTACAACCGGCCGGGCCGGAACCGAGAATGAGAACCTTGGTGTGGTGCGTGGCCATGCGATCCTCGCCAAAAGGGGAATTGGGAAAATAGGATGGGGAAACGGCCCGCGCAAGTAGAGCCGCCCCAAAAGACAAGAAAGGGCGCGAGGTTTCCCCCGCGCCCCATCCCGCGAAACGGTCCGGGCCTTAGAGGTCCTTGGCGTTCTCGGCCAGGTACTTGGCGACGCCCTCGGGGCTGGCCTGCATACCGGCCTTGCCCTTCTGCCAACCGGCCGGGCAAACCTCGCCATGCTCCTCGTGGAACTGCAGGGCGTCGGCCAGACGCAGCATCTCATCGACGTTGCGGCCCAGCGGCAGGTTGTTGACGTGGGCCACCTGGACGGTGCCGTCCTTGTCGATCAGGAACGAGCCGCGCAGGGCGACGGCGTCGTTGATCAGCACGCCGTAGGAGCGGGCGATGGACTTGGTCAGGTCGGCCACCATGGGGAACTGGACGTTGCCCAGGCCGCCCTTCTCGACGGGGGTGTTCTTCCAGGCCAGGTGGGTGAAGTGGCTGTCAACCGACACGGCGACGACCTTCACGCCCTTCTCGGCCAGGGCCTTGATGCGGTGGTCGTGGGCCAGGATTTCCGACGGGCACACGAAGGTGAAGTCCAGCGGATAGAAGAACACCAGGCCATAGGAGCCGGCCAGATAGGACTTCAGGTTGAAGGCGGGATCGATCTCATTGTTCGGCAGAACGGCCGGGGCGGTGAAGTCCGGGGCGGTCTGGGTGACCAGGCTCACGGGATTGATCACGTCGCTCATCCTTCAGGCTCCCTTTATTAAACGCGGGGTGGTGATTTGGTGGCTGGCAATCTAGTCCCGCCCGGCGGCGGGGGCAAGGTGGAATGATTACAGACTTTGCTGCAATACCAAGGTCGGGGCCGTTTCATCCGCCAATTCGCTGCGGTCGCGGCCGCCCTGCTTGGCGCGGTAAAGGGCGTGGTCGGCGCGCCGCAGGGTTGTTTCCAAATCCTCGTCGGGGCGCAATTCGGCGACGCCCATGCTGACGGTGAAGACGTGCCCCGCCGGTCCGCCCGTCGCCTGGGAGAAGGCGAGGCGCAGCCGTTCCGCCACCGCCACCGCCTTGTCGGCCGGGGTATCGGGCAGCAGGGCGACGAATTCCTCGCCACCGAAACGGGCCAGAACGTCCTCGGCCCGCAACTGTTTTTCCGCCACCGCCACGAAGCGGCACAGGGCGTCGTCGCCCGCCGCATGGCCCAATTGGTCGTTGACCTGCTTGAAGTGGTCCAGATCCATCATCAGCAGCGACAGCGGGTGTCCGGCCCGGCGGGCGCGGGCCAGTTCGCGCTCGGCTTGGGCGGCGAAGGCGCGGCGGTTCAGGGTTCCGGTCAACGGGTCGCGGCTGGCCTGACGGTCCAGGTCGCCCTGCAGCCGTTCGCCGGTCATCAGCGCCATGCCCAGGGTCACCGCCACGGTCATGCACATCCACCACAACAATGATGCCGAGGCGAAATCGCTGCCGAATGCCTGCCCGCCGTCGCGCAGCACCGCCAGCAGCCGCAGCAGGAAGAACGCGGCGTTGAACAGGTACAGAAAACCGGTGGCACGGGCGGCGGCGGCGCGCCACGGTATCGGGTGCAGCAATTCGCGGGCGATGGCCAGCGACATGGCGCCCATCAGCAGCGAATTGGCCATGGCGCGCAGGGCCAGCCAGGATTGCAGATAGGCGATGACCACCGGCACCGTCACCACCAGGGTCAGGCCGACGATCATGTAGGGCGGCAACGGGCTGCGGCCCAGGAAGCGACGGAAGCCGTCCCAGGCCAGGGCCAGCCCCAGCGACACCAGCAGATGGGGCAACGACGCCCCCAGCCAGTCCACGGTCAGGCCAAAAAAGCCGAACAGCGCCAGGGCCAGGGCGCTGGCGATGCCCGCACCCGTCCATTGCCCCAGGCCGGGAACGGTTGGATGCATGCGCCACAGCAGCACGCGGGCGGCGGCGCAGAACGCTGCCGACAGGGTGACTGCGACCACCAATGTGCGGAAATCCAACTGCATGCCCCTGGCTCGAAAATGCCCTACGCACATATACGCATTACAGGGGTGGACCCTAGCGCACAGGGCACAGTCGCGCCATAAGGTGTTCGCCCCGTGTGGCGCGGCGGCCACGCCCGGCGGAAAAGTCGCTGTGGCGACAGCGCAGAGGAGGCATGCGCGTTCATTTGTGAAACAGGCGCTTGGCGTCGGCCATGGGGCGCGGTAATATAATTTCGTGAAACGCGTTTCTTTTGGAGTTCCTTATATGCAGCGGGTCAAGCTGGACCGCATCGATCGCCGGATTCTGGCGGATCTGCAAGCCGATGGTCGCATGACCAACGTAGAGCTGGCGCGCCGTGCCGGTATCTCGGCCCCGCCCTGCCTGCGTCGTGTCCGTGCCCTGGAAGAAGCGGGCTATATCAAGGGCTACCATGCCGAGATCGAACCGCACGCTTTGGCCTTCAACGTCACGGTGTTCGCCCATGTGGGCCTGAACAGCCAGGCCGAGGCCGATCTGCGCGCCTTCGAGGATCTGGTGCTGGCCTGGCCGGAAGTGCGCGAATGCCACATGCTGGCGGGCGAGACCGACTTCCTGCTGAAGATCGTTGCCCATGACTGGGACGATTATCAGCGTTTCCTGACCACCAAGCTGACGGCGGCGCCCAATATCAGCCACGTCAAAAGCTCGCTGGCCATCCGCACTTCCAAGCTTCAGCCGGGCGTGCCCATCGATGTGGATGCCGGGCCGGAAGCCGAACACGAATAGGCCCGCCATGGACGTTCTCGACGTCAAGGGCCTGAGCTGCCCACTGCCGATCCTGCGCGCCAAGAAGGCGCTGAAAAATGTTCCCGTGGACGGCCTGTTGCAGGTCATCGCCACCGATCCCGGTTCGGTCAAGGACATGGACGTCTTTTGCCGCCAGACCGGCAACGAATTGGTGGAATGGGCCGACGAGGGCGGAATCTATACCTTCGTCATCAAGCGTTTGGCCTAGCCGCTTTTCAACCATGGCGTTCTGTCCTATAACCGTTGCCGCAATCGGCGGAGGGGGAAGGCATGGTCGTTTGGCAGGGTTTGGGGATCATCATCCCGTTCGTGGTGGTGCTGATGACCCAGGGACTGATCTTCGTGGCGGACAAGCTGGGTGGTCCTGGCGCCTATGACGCCAACCCGCTGTGGGGCGCCACCGCCCTGGGGCTGTCGGCCATCCTGATCACCGCCTTGGGCATGTATCTGCGCCGCCGGGGCGCCCGCGTCGTCATCGACAAGGAAACCGGCCAGGAACTGGTGCTACGCCGCAAGCACAGCCTGTTCTTCATTCCCATGGAATATTGGGGCGGCCTGCTGATCGTCGGCGGCATCGCCTTTAAGCTGAGCCAGTAGGGTCAGACCGCCGCCAGCAGCCGTTGCAGGCGGCCGAAGGTTTCCGAATCGGCCACGCCGTCCACCCGCGACGGGCGGAAATGGCGCTGAAAGGCGGCGACGGAAGCCGCGATGTCGGTAACATCGTAACCATAAGCGGTCAGCAGGGTGTCGAGCGCGCCGGGCTCGGGCGGGGAATTTTCGGTCCCGTCGAACGGCCACAGGCCGATGCCATAGGTCTTCAGCCGCGCCCAGGGAAACAATTCGCCGGGGTCCTGTTTGCGGGTGGGGGCGATGTCGGAATGGCCGACCACGTTGCGCGGCGGAATGGAATGGCGCGACAGCACCCCCAGGCACAGCCGGATCACCGCGTCCATCTGCACATCGGGGAAGGGGCGATAGCCGAACTCGTGGCCGGGATTGACGATCTCGATGCCGACGGAACGGGCGTTGATGTCGGTCTCGCCCCGCCACCGCGACTGCCCGGCATGCCAGGCGCGGCGGTGTTCCGGCACCAAGGCGTGGATGGCGCCGTCCTCGTCCACCACGTAATGGGCCGAAACCTGGGCCTCGGGGGCCATCAGCCGGTCCATGGCCTCGGCGGCGCTGCGCATGCCGGTGTAATGCAGCACCAGCATGTCGATGGGTGTGTCGCCGCGTTCGTTGAAATTGGGCGAGTGGTGCAGGGTCACGGGAACGCAGAAGGTCATGTGCCCGGCTCCGGTTCATCCTTCGGCGGCATCACGCCGCCCAGCAATTGCACCACCGCCACCCCGGCGATGGTCAGCGCGCCGCCCACCAGCTTGTGCCAGCCCAGGGGTTCGCCCAGCACCAGCACCCCGGCGGCGACACCGATCACCGGCCCCAGCAGGGTGACCGGCACCACTCGGTTCATGGGATGGCGCGCCAGCAATTGATACCACAGCGTATAGGCCACCAGCGACGACCCAATGGTGGAATAGCTCAAACCGGCCAGCACCTTGGGCATGGTCAGGGCATTGCCCAACGCCTGGAGATGATCGCTTTCCACCACCAGCGACAGCACCAGCAGCATGGGGGCGGCGAACACCGACATCCAGCCGTTGAGGGCCAGCGGCGGGATGGTGCCCAGGCGTTTGATCTGAACGTTCGACAGCGCCCAGCAGGCCATGGACACCACGCCGATGGCCATGGGCGTCCAATGGGGCAGGCTGGGCTCGCCCGCCAGCAGGGCGACGCCGGAAAAGGCCAGAACCAGCCCCAGGCCGCGCACCGGCCCCAGCTTCTCGCCGAACACCGCCCAGGCCAGCAAGGCGCTGAACGGCACGCCCAATTGGGTGACGATGGCGGCGCTGGCGGCATCCATGCCCGATACCGCCAGGAACAGCAGGCCGAAATGGCCGCAGCCCAGCACCAGGCCGATGGCGGCGATGGCGGGCAATTGGGCGCGGCTCGGCCGATGGAACGGCGCCAGCACCATCGCCACCAGGGCGAAGCGCAACGCTGTCAGCAAGAACGGCGGCAGGGCGGCCAGCGCCGTCTTCACGGCGATGAAGTTCAGCCCCCACAGGGTGACGACGGTCAGGGCCAGCAGGAGGTCGCGGGGGTTCAGCGCGCCAGCTCCTCGCGCAGGGTTTCTAGTTCCAGCCAACGCTCTTCGGCCTTTTCCAGCTCGGCGCGGGCGGCGTCCAGGCGGGCGGCGGCCTTGTCGAAGCGGGCGCGGTCGCGGGCGTACAGGCCGGGATCGTTGATCTCGGCCTCCAGCTTGGCGATTTCGCCGTGCAGCTTGTCCATGCGGCCGGGCAGCTCCTCCAGCTCGCGCGCGTCCTTGTAGGACAGCTTGCTGGCGGTCTTGACGCGCGGCGCCTCGGCCTTGGCGGCTTCCTTGGGCTTGGCTGCCGGTTCGTCCTTTTTCGGGCGCTGGTCCAGATAATCGGAATAGCCGCCGACATATTCGGCGATCTCGCCATCGCCCTCGACGGCGATGACGCTGGTCACCAGCCGGTCCAGGAAGTCGCGGTCGTGGCTGACCACCAGAAGCGTGCCTTCGTAATCGGCCAGCACCTCTTCCAGCAGGTCCAGCGTGTCCATGTCCAGATCGTTGGTCGGCTCGTCCAGGATCAGCAGGTTACTGGGCTTGGCCAGAAGCTTGGCCAGCAGCAGGCGGTTGCGCTCGCCGCCCGACAGGGCGCGCACCGGGGTTCGGGCCTGGTTCTCCTGGAACAGGAAATCCTTCATGTAGCCGACCACATGCTGCGGCCGTCCGCGCACCCAGACATTGTCGCCGCGTCCGTCGGTCAGGGTGTCCCAAACCGTGCGCTCGGGGTCCAGGCGGTCGCGGCGCTGGTCGAAATAAGCGGGTTCCAGATTGGTGCCCAGGCGGACCACGCCGCCATCGGGCGCCAGATCGCCGGTCAGCATGCGCAGCAGCGTGGTCTTGCCCGCGCCGTTGGGGCCGATCAGGCCGACGCGGTCGCCGCGCAGGATGCGGGTGGAAAACTCCTTGGCGATGACCTTGCCGCCATAGGATTTATCCAGCTTCTCGGCCTCGATCACCAGACGGCCCGAGATGTCGCCCGCCTCGGCCGCCAGATTGGCGCGGCGGTCGTTGTCCTGCTTCGAGGTGAAACGCTCGGCACGGTCGTTGCGCAGCACGTCCAGCGCCCGGCGGCGGCCCATGTTGCGCTTGCGCCGGGCGGTGACGCCGCGCGCCAGCCAATGCAACTCGCGCCGCAGCAGATTGTCCATGCGGGCCAACTCGGCCTCTTCCGCCGCATAGGTCTCTTCCTGCCATTGCGGAAAACCGGAAAAGCCGAATTCGGCGCGGCGGACCACGCCGCGCTCCAGCCACAGACTCTGTTTCGAGACGTTGTCCAGGAAGCGGCGGTCGTGGCTGATCATCACCAGGGCGCCCTGGTAGCTTTTCAGCCAATCCTCCAGCCACAGGATGGTCGGCAGGTCCAGATGGTTGGTGGGCTCGTCCAGCAACAGCGCGTCGGGCTCGCCGACCAGGGCACGGGCCAGGGCGGCGCGGCGGCCCTCGCCGCCGGAAAGCTGGCGGGGATCGCGGCTGCCGTCCACGCCCAGGGCGGCCAGAACCGTATCGACCCGGTAGGTCTGGTCGCGCTCGTCCTCGGGCAGGCCCAGGGTGACGTATTCCGCCACGGTGGCGCCGTCCAGCAGCGGGTCCTGCGGCAGATAGGCGATGCGGGTGCCCGGTTGCACGAAGCGTTCGCCGGAATCGGCCAGAACCTCGCCGGCGAACACTTTCAGCAGGGTGGATTTGCCGGAACCGTTGCGGCCGACCAGACAGGTCTTGTCGCCCTTGCCGACCCAGGTGGTGACGCCCTCGAACAGCGGAGTGCCGCCGAAGGTGAGACGAACGTCGCGAAGCGCGAGAAGCGGAGGAGAAGCCATGCCGCTGATATAGCCTACGGGAGGGCTGACGCCAAGGAATAGGCTGCTCTCGGGCCCTGTGGTGGAGACGCCGCCGCCAATGCGTCCGGGGATTGATGCCTCTCCCTCAGCCGTCACACCCGCGCAGGCGGGTGTCCATGGTGGAGAGAGTGAGGGCGTATTTCGTAGCGTGCCGAATGCGAAACCATGGATTCCCGCCTTCGCGGGAATGACGGGCTCTGGGGTGCTACTCCCTGTTGCGTGCCCCGCATTCGTCCACCTGCTTGCCTACTTGGGCACAGATGGCCTTGCGCTGGCCCTCGTCGGCGGCCAGGCCGTACAGGCGGACCCATTTGCCCTTCTTGCCCAAATCGACCGCCTGGGTCACCGGCTTTTGCTTGGCCAGGATGGGCGAGGTCTTGGACAATGCCTTGAACCCGGCCTGGGCCTGGGTCTCGGTCTTGTAGGACGCCAGATAGACCAGGGTGCGGGGGTCGTGCTTGGCCGGTTCCGGTGCCTTGACCGTTTCGGTGGTGGCCGGGGCGGGCATGGTCATGGGCATGGGGGCGGGCGGCGGTGCTTCGGCCAGAGGCAGCGGCATGGTGGGGGCGGCGGGTTTGGCCGGGGCGGCGACGCGCAGCACCCAGGCGCCCTGGCGGGTCAGCCACGAGCCGTCGGGCTGTGACACCAGCGCCAGGAACGGGGCGTTGCCGCAGGTCACGGACAGGGTCGTGCGCGGGGCCGGATCATGGGCGGCCTGCGGCTGCGGCGGCTTGTTCAGGATGATTTCCGCCGAAGTCTGGCTTTCCCAGTATTGCGGCGTCTTGCACAGGCGTCCGGCGGGGTCGATGGCCCGCTCGGCCTCCAGTACCACCGGCTGGCCGACATAGGGGGATTTCAGGGCGCCGACCGGTTCGGCGGCATAGTCCTCGACCACTTCCAGCGGTCCGGCGGGGGGCTGCGCCGCTTGCGGCTGCGGCGTGGTCATGTCCGTTTCCGGCGACGAGGCGCAGGCGGCCAGCGATGCGACGACGAAGGCGGCGAGGGCTAGACGCTTCATATGGTTCCCCTGACAGGCTGGCTCATCCCCGGCCCACTGTATGATGGAATGCCGGGGATGCCAACAGCCGGGGAACTGGCGGTCAGCCCCGGGTGCGCTGGATGAAGCGGTCCATCCAGGTGGCCAGCAGGCCGAAGGCCAGCAGCATGAAGAAGCCCAGGCTGAGAACCACATAGAGGTCGGTCCCGGCGAACACGGTGGCGCTGCCCTTGATGACCAGGGTGTTGATCAGCAGCCAGGCGATGACGGGCGCGGCCATGGCGAGCACCAGGACGTAAGGCAGGAAGCGCACGGGAAGACCCTCCGGAAAATATGGAAATGCTTCTAATTATAAGAAGCAAGCCGGAGAATGCGCCTTTTGCCGTGATGGAATCAACCGCAGGGAATCTACGGTTTTCCGCCTACAGCTCCACTTCCGCCGCGTCGTGGCCGGTGGCGGCCAGGAAGGCGCGGAAATCGCCGTTGCGGATGGTGGTGGTCATGGTGTTGCGCAGCGGGTGATAGTTCAGCAGGTCCTGGCGCATCATCCAGGCATCCAGCACCACCGACACCTGTCGTTCCCGGTCGTTGATCAGGGCGAAGGGGGTGACCGAGCCGGGTTCGACCCCCAGCACCCGGCCCAGCCGGTCGGCCGAACCGAACGACAGCCGGGCGGACCCGATGCGGGCGGGCAGGGTCTTCAGGTCGATGCGGCGGTCGGCGGGGGCCACCACCAGCCACATGCGGCCCTTGGCGTCCTTCAGGAACAGGTTCTTGCAATGCACGCCGGGGATATCGCCCCAGATGGCGTTGCCCTGTTCGACCGTGAAGGCGGCCTCGTGGTGGTGGGTGACGGTATCCAGCCCCAGGTTCTGGAACAGGGCGAACAGGTCGTCGGGCGTCGCCGCCATGAAGTCTTTCCCCGGATCAGGCGGCGCGGATGCCGTTCAGGAAGCGCTCGACCGCGCCCTGCAAATCGTCGGCGCCGTGCGACAACCCTTCGGCCTGGGTCAGCAGGCTGTCGGCGGAGCGGCCGGTTTCACCCACGGCGGCGCGGACCTCGGCCACGTTGTCGGAAACGTGGCGGGTACCCTGGGCGGCCTCTTGGGTATTGCGCGAGATTTCACGGGTGGCGGCGCCCTGCTGGGTGACGGCGGCGGCGACGGTCGAGGAGATTTCGCTGATCTGGTCGATGACGCGGGCCACGCCCTCGATGGCGCCGACCGCTTCCTGGGTCTTGCCCTGCACGGCCTGGACCTGGGCGGCGATTTCCTCGGTGGCCTTAGCGGTCTGGTTGGCCAGATGCTTGACCTCGTTGGCGACCACTGCGAAGCCCTTGCCCGCCTCGCCCGCGCGGGCGGCCTCGATGGTGGCGTTCAAGGCCAGCAGGTTGGTCTGCCCGGCGATGGCGTTGATCAGGCCCACCACCTCGCCGATGCGGCTGGCGCTTTCCGCCAGACCGCGCACGATTTCCTCGGAATGCTGGGCGCTGCTGACGGCATCGCGGGCGATGGCGGTGGAACGGTCCACCTGGGCGGCGATCTCGTTGATGCTGGCCGACAATTCCTCGGTGGCGGCGGCGACGGAATCCACGTTCATGGTCGCCTGCTCAGCGGCGGCGGCCACGGCGGCGGTGCGTTCGCTGGCGGAATCGGCGGTGGTGCTCATGCCCTGGGCGGTGCCGCGCAGATCCTGGGCCGAACGGGCGACCTCGCCCACCACGCCCTTGACCGAGGCCTCGAAATCGTCGGCCAGGGCGCTCAGCATGCGCTTGCGCTCGTCCTCGGCGCGGCGGCCCGCCTCGGCCTGTTCGGCCTCAAGCCGCTTCATGGCGATGGCGTTGTCCTTGAACACCTGCACCGCCTCGGCCATGGCACCGATCTCGGCGCCCTGGTCGCGGGCCGGGACCTGGACGTCCAGCTTGCCTTCCGCAAGGTCGTGCATGGCGGTGGTCAGACTGCGCACCGGCACGGCGATGGCCCGCGCGCCGACCCACGACAGCGCCGCCACCACCAGCAGGATGACGCCCGCCTGGCTGAGATGTTCGATGCGCTGGCTGCGTACCTGCGCCTGGACGTCGTCCATGTAGAGCCCCGAGCCGACCATCCAGTTCCAGCCCGGCACCGCCTGGACATAGGACACCTTGGGCTGCGCCTCGGTGGCGCCCGGTTTGGGCCATTTGTAGCGGATGGTGCCGCCGCCCTGGGCGCGCGACACGTCGACCATGCGCTTGAAGAAGGTATCGCCGTCGGCATCCTTGAGGTCCAGCACCGTCTTACCCACCAGCTTGGGGGCGAAAGGGTGCATGATCATCAGGCCGTCCAAATCGTTGACCCAGACATATTCCTGGCCGGAATAGCGCAGCAGGGACAGGGCGGCGGCGGCGGCGGCCTTGGCGTCATCCGCGCTCATCTCGCCCTTGGCGGCTTTCTGCTGATAGCCCGTGATGATGGAATGTGCGCTTTCCACCACCGACCGCACCTGCTGTTCCCGCCCCTCCAGCAAGGTGTTGGACGCTTCGCGCAGCAACTGGCTGATGCTGATGGCCATGCCCAACAGGGCTACCGCCACGATGGTCGCCAGCCGGGCAGCGACAGGCAGGCGGCGGAAAAAGCGGGTCATGGGAGGCTTCCTTGTCTCGGGCCTGGCACCGAGGTTGGTGGGCATCGACAATCTTCATTTTACAAACAATTTTATGCAAATCAAAGATTTCGTGCCACTCCATCCGGGGTTAAATAATTGCACCGAAAGATTGTATTTTTATTGCTGGCTTGTGGTGTTCAAAAAGAAAATTCCAGAGATGATTGTTATGGCTGTGCCATCATACAAAAGTATGATGCTTTTATGCCTTTGAATTAAAATATCCGTCGGAATGTGCTCTGTTGTTTTTCTCTGGTGGTGTTAGCCTTCTCCTTGGTGGGGAACTAAACGCCGAGGGGGGTATGTTCCAAAGCTCCATAGCCAGGGTTATGACCGTTCTGAGCGCGATTCTCGTGCTCGGGGTGGTTTCCGCCGTTGCTCTTCTGCTGACCGGTGCTGCCAGGAAGTATTCCGAATCCGGCCATGTCGTCCGTCTGGTTCAGGCGGATCGCGATACGTTCGACGCCATTGTCGCCGTTCGGGCTCAGATCGGACACGTCCAGACGGCGTTGTTGGCCGAGGACGATCCCCGCCCAACCCTGGAGCGCCTGCGCAAGACGGCGGATCAGGCGGTGAATGTCGCCTTGTCAGCCATCGCCGAAACCGATCTGACGGATCGTGATGCCGGGGTGGACGCCGTGCGCCGCGCCGTGCAGGCGCTTGACGCGGGCGAGGCCGGAATCCGGACACTGGCCGGGCAGCCCAGGGCCGAGCGGGATTTGCGGGTGGTGGCGGCTTGGCGCGATTCCGTTTACGCGGTCGTCAACGGTTTGACGGCCTTGTCGGTGGACATCAGCAACACCGTCCGTATGCGTGATCCCGTCATCGCCGAGATGGTGGGAATCCGGCGGGCGGCGTGGAGCGTGCGCGACACCTACGGCAACCAATGTTCCATTTTGCGCCCCTTCATGAACAAGGGTGAGCGCCTGTCGGCAAGCACGTCGGTCGCCTGGGGCAAGGTGACCGGGGCTTACGAAGGGCAGTGGCGTTCCTTGGCGGAATTGCTGGACCGTCCCGGTGTCCCGCCCAAACTGTTGGAGGCCTACAAGGCGGCCCGCACGGCCAGCGAACAGAGCCAGGAAAAGATCAATGCGCTGGTGGCCCGTCTGGATGACAGCGGCGTTCCGCCTATCAAGGCCAAGGAATGGACAGAGCTGTGCAACGCTCCCTTCGAGGTCGTTGTCGGGCTGGGGTTCAAGGCGTTGGACGACAGTATCGCCTATGCGGGAGAACGGCGCAGCCAAGCATTAGCGCATCTGATCGCCGCCGCCGCCGGAATGCTGGTGGCGCTGGCGTTTGGCGGTTTCGTTGTGCATGTGCTGCGGGTGCGTCTGGTCCGTCCCGCCGCGGGGCTCGTCACGTCCATCGACGGTCTGCTGCGGCAGGATTATTCCCGGCCGATCCCGCAAAGCGCCTATGAAGACGAACTGGGCGTGATGGCCTCGGCCCTGGAAAAACTGCGCCTGAACTCGCTGGAGGCCGAGCAGTTGCGCGCCGCCGCCGAACAGCGGCAGGCCGAGGAACTGGCGCGGGCGAAGCACCTTCATGACCTGTGCCGGGTCTTTGATGGCGAGATGGGCCAAGTTCTGGGGCAGATCGGCGGTTCGGCGGCGGCCCTGCGCAGTACCGCCGCCTCCATGACGGCCGTGGCCGACGACGTGGAGCATTACGCGGTGACCGTGGCGGCGTCGTCCGAGGAAGCCTCGGTCAACGTGGACACGGTTGCCGCCGCCACCGAGGAACTGAGCACGTCCATCGTCGAAATCTCGCAGCAGGCCATCAGCAGCGCGTCCAAGGCGCGCGAGGCGGCGGCGGCGGGCGACGCCACCAATCATGCCATGGAAGACATGCGCCAATCGGCCCAGAAGGTCGGCGAGGTGCTGGAACTGATCCGGGGAATCGCCGGACAGACCAATCTGCTGGCCCTCAATGCCACCATCGAGGCGGCGCGGGCGGGCGAGGCGGGCAAGGGCTTCTCGGTGGTCGCCAACGAGGTCAAGGCCCTGGCTAATCAGACCGCCCGCGCCACCGAGGAAATCGGCGCGCAGATCGCCGATATCCAGAACAATACCTTGCGGGCGGTCGATGCCATCCGATCCATGACGGCTCAGATCGGCTCCATCGACCAGATGTCCAGCGCGATCGCCGCCGCCGTCGAGGAGCAGGGGGCGGCCACCCGCGAAATCTCGCGCAATGTGCAACAGGCGGCAGAGGGCACGCAGGAGGTGACCCATGCTATCGCCGGCGTGGCCGAATCCAGCCAGCAGGCCAAGAATACCGCCGGAGAAGTCATGTCGGCGGTGGACAACCTGAACCGCGATCAGGACGTGCTGCGCCAGGCTATCGAGGAGTTCATTCACAACATCCAGCGCGGGTAAAGGGCGCTGGAACGGTGCCGGGGAATGCGCTGTAGGAGCCTTCCCTGTGCCTTGTTTCCGGGGTAGCATCCCTTCCTCTTCTCCAGGGGGAGGGTGGGTATGGGCGGTTGGCAGTTCTGGATCGATCGCGGTGGCACCTTCACCGACATCGTGGCGCGGCGCCCCGATGGCGGGCTGGCGACGTGCAAGCTGCTGTCCGAGAACCCCGAGCAATACCGCGACGCCGCCATCGCCGGAATCCGCCGCTTCCTGGGTGTGGCCGAGGATGAGCCCGTTCCCGCCGACAAGGTGGCGGCGGTCAAGATGGGCACCACGGTGGCGACCAACGCCCTGTTGGAGCGCAAGGGCGACCGTACCGTGTTGGCGGTGACGGCGGGCTTCGCCGATCTGCTGACCATCGGCACCCAGAACCGCCCCGATTTGTTCGCCCGCGCCATCCGCCTGCCCGAGATGCTGTACGAGCGGGTGGTGGAAATCCCCGAACGCATGGGGCCGCGCGGCGAGGAACTGGCGCCGGTGGATTTGGCCGCCGCCGCCCAGGGGCTGATCGACGCCTACGAAGCCGGTATCCGCAGCGTGGCGGTGGTGCTGCTGCATGCCTATCGCTTCCCCGACCATGAACTGGCGATCGGCAAGCTGGCGCGCGAGATCGGTTTCACCCAAATCAGCCTCAGCCATCAGGCCAGCCCGCTGATGAAGGTGGTGGGGCGCGGCGACACCACGGTAGTGGATGCCTATCTGTCGCCCATCCTGCGCCGCTATGTGGATCAGGTGGCGGGCCAGTTGGACGGCACCCGGCTGATGTTCATGCAAAGCTCGGGCGGGCTGACCGACGCCCGGCGTTTCCAGGGCAAGGATGCCATCCTGTCCGGTCCGGCGGGCGGCGTGGTCGGCGCGGTCCGCACCGCCGCCATGGCCGGGTTCGACCGGCTGATCGGCTTCGACATGGGCGGCACTTCCACCGATGTCTGCCATTACGACGGCGAATACGAGCGCAGTTTCGACACCAGCGTCGCCGGGATACGTCTGCGCGCCCCCATGATGCGCATCCACACCGTGGCGGCGGGCGGCGGGTCCATCCTGCATTACGACGGTGCCCGCTTCCGCGTCGGTCCCGATTCCGCCGGGGCCAATCCCGGCCCGGCCTGTTACCGGCGCGGCGGGCCGCTGGCGGTCACCGATTGCAATGTCATGGTCGGCAAGTTGCGGGCCGAGTTCTTCCCCCGTGTGTTCGGCCCCGCCGCCGACCAGGGATTGGACGAGGACGTGGTCCGCGCCCGTTTCACCGAGCTGGCGGCGCGGCTGGGTGACGGCCGCAGCCCGGAACAGGTGGCCGAGGGCTTCCTGTCCATCGCCGTGCTGTCCATGGCCAATGCCATCAAGCAGGTGTCGGTGGCGCGCGGCTACGACGTCACCCGCTATACCCTGGTCAGCTTTGGCGGCGCCGGGGGCCAGCATGCCTGTCTGGTGGCCGACGCCCTGGGCATGGACACGGTGTTCCTGCATCCGCTGGCGGGCGTGTTGTCGGCCTATGGCATGGGACTGGCCGATCTGCGCGTGCTGAAGGAACGGGCGCTGGAGCTGGTGCTGGACGACGAGAGCATGAAGGCGGTGAACCGCGCCTTCGCCGATCTGGAGGCCGAGGCGCGCTGCGAGCTGGAACGCCAGGGCGTCGAGCGTGGCGACATGACCGGCACCCGGACCCTGTTCGTGAAATACCAGGGTTCCGACACGGCGCTGGAGGTGGCGGCCGCCGACCTGCCCGGTCTGGCGGAAGCCTTCGCCCGTGCCCATCAGACTCGTTTCGGCTTCGTCATGGAGGATCGCCCGCTGGTGGTCGAGGCGGTGGGCATCGAGATGGCGGGCGGCGGTGAAGAGGTGGCCGAGGCCGAAGCGCCGCTGTGTTCCGACGTCCCGGAGCCGTTGGCCCAAACCCGCCTGTTCAGTGGCGATTGCTGGCACGACGCGCCGGTTTTCGACCGCGAGCGCCTGTTGCCCGGCCAAAGCGTCGACGGCCCCGCCATCATCACCGAGGCCACCGGCACCAACGTGGTCGAGCCGGGCTGGCGTGCCGCCATGAATCCCCGCCGCCATCTGGTGCTGGCCCGGGTTGTTCCGAGGCCGCAACGGTTCGCTGCCGGGACCCGCGTCGATCCGGTGCTGCTGGAGGTGTTCAACAACCTGTTCATGAGCGTGGCCGAGCAGATGGGCGCGGTGCTGGCCAACACCGCCCACTCGGTCAACATCAAGGAACGGCTGGATTTCAGCTGCGCGGTGTTCGACGCCACCGGCGGTCTGGTGGCCAATGCCCCGCACATTCCGGTGCATCTGGGCAGCATGGGCGAAAGCGTGCGCACCATCCTGCGCACCCGCGCCGAGACCCTGCGGCCCGGCGATTCCTTCGTGCTCAACTCGCCCTATGCCGGTGGCACCCATCTGCCCGACATCACCGTGGTGACACCGGTGTTCCATGATGGTGCCGTACGCTTCTTCGTCGCCAGCCGGGGCCACCACGCCGATATCGGTGGCACCACGCCGGGCTCCATGCCGCCCGATTCGACCTCCATCGACCAGGAAGGCGTGCTGATCGACAATTTCCATCTGGTGCAGGACGGCCACCTGCGCGCGGCGGAACTGGCCGAGCTGTTGACCGGTGGGCCTTATCCCACCCGCAACCTGCGTCAGAACATCGCCGATCTGCAAGCGCAGTTGGCGGCCAACGAAAAGGGCGCGGCCGAGCTGGTGCGCATGGTAACTCTGTTCGGCAGCGAAACGGTTGCCGCCTATATGGGCCACGTCCAGGACAATGCCGAGGAATCGGTGCGCCGGGTACTGGCGCGCTTGCAGGGCGGTGCCTTCTCGGTCGAGATGGACGACGGCGCCATCATCAAGGTGGATGTGCGGGTGGACAACGCGGCACGGCGGGCGGTGATCGATTTCACCGGCACCAGTGCCCAGCGCCCCGGCAACGCCAACGCCCCCACCGCCATCACGCGGGCGGCGGTGCTGTACGTGTTCCGCTGCATCGTCGATGATGCCATTCCGCTGAACGAAGGCTGCCTGAAGCCGCTGGAGCTGATCGTGCCGTCCGGCTCGCTGCTGGCGCCCAATCCGCCCGCCGCCGTGGTGGCGGGCAATGTGGAAACCAGTCAGGCGCTGGTGGATTGCCTGATGGGGGCGCTGGGGGTGATGGCCGCCAGCCAGGGCACCATGAACAACCTGACCTTCGGCGACGATCGTCACCAATATTACGAAACCATCTGCGGCGGCGCCGGGGCCGGGCCGGATTTCGACGGCGCCGACGCGGTGCAGACCCACATGACCAATTCGCGGCTGACCGACCCGGAAGTGCTGGAATGGCGCTTCCCGGTGCTGGTGGACGGCTTCGCCATCCGGCGCGGCTCGGGCGGCGAGGGGGCGCATCGCGGCGGCGATGGCGTGGTGCGGCGGCTGAAATTCCTGGAGCCCATGAGTGCGGGCATCCTGTCCAACCGTCGCCGGGTTCCGCCCTTTGGGCTGGCGGGCGGCGACAACGGTCTGCCGGGACGCAATTCGGTCGAGCGGGCCGACGGCTCCATCGAGATGCTGAGCGGCACCGCACGGGTCGAGATGGCGCCGGGCGACGTCTTCGTCATTGAAACCCCCGGCGGTGGCGGTTATGGCCGCAAGACCTGAGCGGGAACGCGTTGGCCGCGACAATTCCTTCCACGCTTTGTGGCCGGGACCGCTGGCCCTGGCCGTGCCGGGCTGGCTCTGGCTGGTGGTGCTGTATTTCGCCCTGGTGTTCGGCCTGGCCTGGATGCTGGCGCCGGACACCCGCCTTATCCTGTGGGTCGGGGCGCTGGGGCCGGGGGTGATCGGCCTGATCGATCTGGTGCGGCGGCTGCGCACCGACCACTATGAATGGCGCCATCCCCAGGCGGGGCTGGTGGTGACGCGGGCCGGATTGGTGGACCGCCTGACCTTCCGCGAATGCGGCTGGTACCTGCCGGTACTGGTGCTGCCGGTGCCCTTGTGGCTGCTGGGGTTGGGATTGTCCGCGACTTTCCTTCGGACGTGGCTGCTGCTATAGCGGTTGCTGCACTAGCGAAAAGGGGTTTTCAGTATGATCAAGCACATGGTGTTCTGGCGCATGAACGGCGAGACCCCGGCCGAGCGCCACGCCCAGGCCCAGGCCATCAAGCAGGCGCTTGAGGCCCTGAACGGCCGCGTGCCCGGCCTGCTGCGCCTGGAAGTGGGCATCGACATCAGCGGCGATGCCGACGCGTCGGATGTGGTGCTGTATTCGGAATTCACCGACCTCGCCGCGCTTGAGGCCTATCACCACCATCCCGAACACGAGAAGGCCGCGCCCGTGGTGCGTGCCGCCCGCAGCGAACGCCGCGTGGTCGATTACGAAGTCTGAGGGGGAAGGGGGGCCCGGCGAGGGCGAATAAATAAAGAGGGGCGCATCGGCAAGGCGTTTCCAGGGCCTGTCGGTGCACCCCTCTTTGTGTCCCATCAGGAACAGTGCCTAGACCCTAACGCCTTGGCGTGTTTTGCGACAGTGATATTTTCTGCAACGCAGCATTCCAAAAGCACGGGAGCTGCATCTTGCCCCTTGTCCTGGCTCCGCATACTTTCGCAAGAGGAGACCAAGGAAAGACCGCCATGTTGGAAGATGACGACGATCACGGCAGCGGACCCGCTCCGGCGGAACGGCTGGACGCTTTGCGCGCGGAACTGGCGGCGCGGGGGCTGACCGGTTTCGTGGTGCCGCGTGCCGACGAACATCAGGGCGAGTACGTCGCCGCCTGCGCCCGGCGGCTGGCATGGCTGACCGGCTTTACCGGCTCGGCGGGCATGGCGGTGGTGCTGCCCGATCAGGCGGCGGTGTTCGTGGATGGCCGTTATACCCTGCAAGTGCGGTCCGAAGTGGATGCGGCGCGGTTCGAGCCGGTGCACCTGATCGACATTCCGCCGCCGCGCTGGCTGGGCGAGCGGCTGAAGGCGGGTGACCGTCTGGGCTTCGACCCATGGCTGCACACCGCCGATCAGGCCGAGGCGCTGCGCGCCGCCGCCGAACGGGCGGGGGCCGAATTGGTGGCCTGCGACGGCAATCCGCTGGATGCGGTATGGCATGACCGTCCGCCGCCGCCCGCCGCGCCGGTGGTGCCGCATCCGCTGGCCTTCGCCGGAACCGGTTCCGAGGAAAAGCGCGGCGACGTGGCGGAAATCCTGGCCGCCGACCGCCATGACGCGGCGGTGCTGACCGATCCCGCCTCGATCGCGTGGCTGCTGAACATCCGGGGCGGCGATGTGGGCTACACGCCGCTGCCGCTGTCCTTTGCCATCCTGCACGCCGATAGCGGGGTCGAGCTGTTCATGGACCCGGCCAAGCTGACGGCGGAAACCCGCGCCCATCTGGGGGATGCCGTGCAGGTGCAGGCCCCTGCCGCCTTGCCGCCGGCGCTGGACCGGTTGGCGGGCAAGCGGGTGCGGCTGGATCCCGGCAGTGCCGCCGCCTATCTGTTCGACCGGCTGGGCAAGGCCGGGGCCAAGGTGGAACGCGCCCTGGACCCCTGCGCCCTGCCCAAGGCCTGCAAGAATCCGGCGGAACTGGCCGGGGCGCGGGCTGCCCATCTGCGCGACGGCGTGGCGGTGGTGCGGTTCCTGGCGTGGCTGGATGGCCGCGACGGCGTGGACGAACTGGCCGCCGCCGCCCGGTTGGAGGCGTTCCGCGCCGAGGGCGAGCATTTTCGCGGCCTGTCCTTTCCCACCATCGCCGGGTCGGGGCCGCACGGCGCCATCGTCCATTACCGCAGCACCCCAGACAGCAACCGCGTACTGCAACCGGGCGAGCTGTTCCTGCTGGATTCCGGCGCGCAATACCTGGACGGCACCACCGATATCACCCGCACCGTGGCCATCGGTCCGGCGGGTGCCGAGGAGCGCCACCGCTTCACCCTGGTGCTGAAGGGCCATGTGGGCGTGTCGCGCGCCCTGTTTCCGGCGGGCACCACCGGCAGCCAGTTGGATGTGCTGGCGCGGCAGCATCTGTGGCGGCACGGCCTGGATTACGACCACGGCACCGGCCATGGCGTCGGCTCGTTCCTGTCGGTGCACGAGGGGCCGCAGCGCATTTCCAAGATGGGGGCCGGGGCGGTGGCCCTGAAGCCGGGAATGGTGCTGTCCAACGAGCCCGGCTATTACAAATCCGGCGCCTACGGCATCCGCACCGAGAATCTGGTGGCGGTGGTTCCGGCCGAGGCTCCGGCCGGGGCCGAGCGCGAGATGCTGGAATTCGACACCCTGACCCTGGCGCCCTATGACCGCACCCTGATCGATCCGGCCTTGCTGGATGTCGGGGAACGGGACTGGCTGAACGGCTATCACGCCCGCGTGCTGGCGGCGCTGGCGCCGCTGCTGGACGATGCGGCCCGCGCCTGGCTGACGCGGGCCTGCGCCGAGGTGTGATGAGACCGTGACGGCTGAAAAAAAAACGGCGAAAGAGTCCCGTCATTCCCGCGCATGCGCATATGCGCCTTCGCGGGGGTGACGGGAAAAATGGGGGGCTAACCGGCGAGTCCCGCCGAGCGGGCGAACTGCGCCGTGACGAAATCCATGGTGTTGCGGTGGTTCATCAGCCAATTGGGCAGGGTGCGGGTGAAGTATTCGTCCTGGGCATCGCCGCCGCGCAGCCGGGCCAGCACAAGGTCCAGTTCGGCCAGAACCCGCTGGTGCTCGCCCTGGTGACAGCCCAGGGCGAAAAAGCCGACCTTGCCCATCAATTCTTCCTCGCGCGCGAAATGGGCGCGGCAATGGGCGATGAATTCTTCCAGGGCGTGGAGACGTTCGGCGCCACCGGTGGCGGCCAGGGTGTTGATCAACGCCGCCGCTTCGACGTGATCCTCGTCCATGAATTCGATCCCGACATTCAAACCGTCATGCCACTCGATCACCGACATTCTGACACGTCCTTCCTCGATCCCCATCAAGAGCGGGCATCATCACGCGCGCCGAGATTGAGGGCAACAGAATACCTATTTTTATTGCGGGAATGAGGTTTGCGGCAGATGCAACTCTGATCGGCCGCGCATTGGTTTGGTAAGACCATCGGATGGTTGCGGCGGAAGGCGGCGGGTGCTGGAGTAGGCAGGCCGTTTAACGAGTGTTCAAGCAGGGCGTAAATCCGATTTACCTGTGCGTGCTAGGAACGGCCCCAGGGTTTAGGGACATCAGCCATGACGCATCAACTCCATTTCCGGGTCCGGGCCAGGGCCGCCGCCCTCATGCGCGCGCAGCAGGCGGAAGACCGCCGTCAGTACCAGCGCTTCGAGCAGCATGGGCTGATGGTGCGGGTCGGCGACAAGCTGCTGGAGGTGCACGACATCTCGGTGGGCGGCATCCGGGTCTCGCGGCTGGACCTGCCGCTGGAAGCGGAAGCCACCATGACCTTGTTCCCCCGCGACGGCCGTCAGCTCGAACTGAGCCGCGCCATGGCGGTGCGCGGCAAGGTGGTCGGGCATGTGGGGCAATGGACCCGGCTGCGTTTCGTGTCGCTGTCCTATACCCTGGCCAAATTCCTGATCCAGCATCTGGCCCAGCGCCAGGGCGTCGAGCCCTATATTTTCAAATAGGGCGCCCATACCAACGGGGCGGATACCCCGTGCTGAGGGTGGTCATACCACAACCCGCCTCGCCAATCGCGGATGTTCCGTGGTGGAATCCCTGTTGAAGAGAAGGGGAAGGCCACCATGGAAATAACCGTCAGCAGCACCGACAGCCATTGGCAGGAACTGGCGCATATCCTGCGCACCGAATGGGAAGGCGGACCGGTGGACCGCCAGCGCCTCCTGGATCTGGCAGAGGAATTACTGCCCAAATCCCCCGATATGCGCCACACCCTGGTCCACCTGACCCGGCGCATGTCCCATTGATTTCTACTTCCCGAACAGCGCCGCGTAACGCTCGGGCTTGAAGCCCAGTTCCAGCACGCCGGGGCCTTCCAGCACCGGCCGCTTGATCATGGACGGCTGCGCCAGCATCAGGGCGATGGCCTTGTCCTGGTCCAGACCGGCGCGGGCTTCCTCGGGCAATTTGCGGAAAGTGGTGCCCGCGCGGTTCAGCACCTTGTCCCAGCCCAGGGCGGCGCACCAGCGTTCCAGATCGGCGCGGTCGGCGCCGTCCTTCTTGTAATCGTGGAAGGCATAGGCGATGCCGTGGCCGTCCAGCCAGGTGAAGGCCTTCTTCATGGTGTCGCAGGCCTTGATGCCGTGCACGGTCAACGTCATAGCCGCTTACTCCCCATAGCCCAGCGTGACCTTGGCCGCCGCCGCCCGCGCCGCCGCCCGCGCGGTGTCGGTGTCGCCATTCCGCGCCAGCGCCAGGGCGACACCCATGCGGCGATAGGGGCGGGTGGTGGGCTTGCTGAAGATGCGCACGTCCACGTCGGTGCCGGGGATGCTGGGCACCAGGGCCTCGGCCAGACCGGACACGGTGAAATCCTCGGCGGCGCGGTCGGCCAGGATTACCGCCGAGGCGGCGGCGCCATGCTGGGTGATGGACGGGATGGGCAGGCCCAGAATGGCGCGGGCGTGCAGGTCGAACTCGGTCAGATTCTGCGAGATCAGGGTGACCATGCCGGTATCGTGCGGGCGCGGCGACAGTTCCGAGAAGATCACCTTGTCGCCCCAGACGAAGAATTCCACGCCGAACAGGCCATAGCCGCCCAGATTGTCCACCACCGCCTTGGCCTGGCGCTGGGCCTCGGTCACGGCGGCGGGGGCCATGGCGGCGGGCTGCCAGCTTTCCTGATAATCGCCGCGTTCCTGGCGGTGGCCGATGGGATCGCAGAACACCACGCCGTCGCGGGTGCGGATGGTCAGCAGGGTGATTTCGTAATCGAAGGGAATGAACTGTTCGACGATCACCCGGCTGCGGTCGCCGCGCATGCCCTCGACCGCATAGGTCCAGGCGGCGTCGATGGCCGAGGCCTCGCGCAGCGTGCTCTGGCCCTTGCCCGACGACGACATCACCGGCTTGACCACGCAGGGCAGGCCGACCTGGGCCACCGCCGCCCGCATTTCCTCCAGCGTCTCGGCATAGAGGTATTTCGAGGTCGGCAGGCCCAGTTCCGCCGCCGCCACCTCGCGGATGCGGTCGCGGTTCATGGTCATCAGCGTGGCGCGGGCCGACGGCACCACGGTAAAGCCCTGGTCCTCGAAATCCTTCAGCACCTCGGTGCGGATGGCCTCGACCTCGGGGACGATCAGGTCGGGCTGGTGCTTGGCGATGGCGGCGGCCAGCGCGGCGCCGTCCAGCATGGAGAACACTTCCGCCTGATCCGCCACCTGCATGGCCGGGGCACCGGCATAGGCATCGCAGGCCACCACATGGGCGCCCAGCCGCTTGGCCGAGATCACGAACTCGCGGCCCAATTCGCCGGAACCCAACAGAAGAATCTTGGCAATGGCGGCCATGTGCGGCTGTCCCCCGTGCTTGACGTTATGGCGCTGGACTTATATCCCGCGCGCCGCCGCCAGGGCCATGTCCTTTTCCGCATCCCGCTCCTGAGTGCTGAACACGTCTTCGGGGGTGATGCCGAACAGGGTGTTGAAGCGGTCGCAGGACAGGTCGGGCCGGGCATGGCGCAGCCAATGCACCGTGGACAGCAGCGCGGCCTGATCCAGCATCCAGCTGTGGGGCCACGGGATGTCCAGCTTGCTGTGGACGAAACGCGAGATGATGTCGGCCGCCACCCGTCCGCCGTGATCCTGCGAGAAATGGGTGATCCCGGCGGCCAGCCGTGACGCCGGACCAAAGCCGGGATGGGCGAAACAGGCGAAGGTCAGGCCGGACAGACGGGCGTGCCACGGCGTCGGATCAAGGATCAGCTCGATGTCGATGTCGCTGATCAGCAGGTCGCGGCGGTACAGGTCCAGCACTTGCCCGGCGATCAGGAAACGCGATGCGGCGTAATAGGTGGCGGTGGCGCGCGGCGGTGTGGTCTCGCGGCTGACATTCAGCACGGTGCGCGACAATCCGGCGCGCAGGCGTTGGGCGCGGTCTTCCAGATCCGGCGGCGGATCGATCACATGCAGGTGCAGCACGGCATCGGGCATTCTGTCTTCCACCGACCGCACATAGGCATCGCCGAAGATGTCCAGATACAGGCCGTTGCATGCCGCCATCAGGACGAAGGGCGTGGCTTTGTCCATGTGGGGCAGCACCGGCACCATCTCGGGCGGGGCGGGCGGGGGTGCCGCCAGCAGCCGGTCCACATAGGGCCGGTCCTCGATCAGCGTGCCCTGGCGATAGGCGATGTTGAACGGATGCTCGGGGCCGATGGGCAGACTGTCGCGCAGGGCGGCGACCCGGTCCTTGAACCGGCCGAAGACGGCGAAGGCCGCATCCTCCTGGTCCCGCAGGATGTGGACGCAGCCGCTGTAATACAGGCCCGGAACCGCCAGGGGATCATCGCCGCCGGTGGCCACCGCCAGGGCCAGCACCGCGTCGTGCAGGCGATAGGTCATCAGCATGGTGAAGACGTCGAACAGGGCGGAAAAGCGGTCGCCGCGCATGTTGCCCCACAACGTCGCCACCTGCCCCAGCATGGCGATGTCGCCCGCCCGCGCCAGCGCCAGCATCAGCGCCAGCCAGTTCTGGCCGTTGCCGGGCTGGGCCTGTACCGCCTGCATCAGCAATCCGGCGGCGGCGGCGAAATCGCCGCGCGCCATGGCGTCGAGGCCGCTCTGGCGCAAATGATCGGGAGAGGGCTGCGTCATGGGGATGCCTCCGGCGTGGGGACGGGGGGATTGCGCAGAAAGCCATTCGCCAGGCAGATGAACGCCTCGGTCACCTTGGGCAGGACGGCGTGCGGATCGCTGCTGGCGGCAACCCAAAGGGCGGCGTTCAGGGCGGCCCCGTTCAGAAGCCGGGCCGCGGCTTCCACATCAAGCGGCTTCAGGACACCCTCGGCCTGGAGCCGGCGGACCATCTCTTCCGTCGATTTCAGGCAGGCGTTCTGACTGGGCCATTGCGAGGGATCGCCCAGAAAGGCCGGGCCGTCCAACAGCACGATCCGTTGGATTTCCGGGTCAAGCGCCAGTTGGATATAGGCCACGCCCTCGGCCACCAATCCCTCCCAGAGGGTGGTGGCGCCTGCTGCCGCCTGTTGTGCCTGCCGCGCCATCTCGGCATCGACCTGGGCGACGACCGCCGCCAGCAATCCCTTCTTGTCGCCGAAATTGTGATAGAGCGCGCCACGCGTCAAACCGGCCTCGGCGGTCAGCTCATCCATCGAAGCCGCGGCGAAGCCCTTCTCCGCAAAGGCCTTGCGCGCCGCCGCCAACAGCTTGGCCCGGTTCTCCGCCATCAGTTCCGCCCTGCGCTTCGCCGCCACTGTCTCCCTCCGAGTCACCAAGAAATCATGTTGCCTTGACATACGCTGTGTATGTGAAAATATCTCACATACGATGTGTATGTGGATTGAGCCCCCGGAACCCCGGACAATCCAGCATGAAAGGATGCCCCATGACCGCGCGTATCGCCATCTTTCCCCCCGACCGCCATACCCTCTATGACGCCCACGGCTATTCCGCCGCCATCCGCTCGGGTGATCTGCTGTTCGTCTCGGGTCAGGTCGGCAGCCGCGCCGATGGCAGCCCCGAGCCGGATTTCGAGGCCCAGGTGCGCTTGGCCTTCGCCAACCTGAAAGCCGTCCTGGCGGCGGCGGGGTGCACTTTGAGTGACGTCATCGACGTGACCTCGTTCCACACCGATCCCGAAAACCAGTTCGCGGCCATCATGACCGTCAAGGCCGAGAACTTCCCGGCCCCGCCCTACCCGAACTGGACGGCGGTTGGCGTGACCTGGCTGGCCGGGTTCGATTTCGAGATCAAGGTGATCGCCCGGATTCCCGCATCGGTTTGAGCGAGGCAGCACATAGCAAAAGGGCGCCTCGCGGCGCCCTTTCAACCTTGAAACCTCATTCCCACTCGATGGTGCCCGGCGGCTTGCTGGTCACGTCGTAGGTCACCCGGTTGATGCCCTTGACCTCGTTGATGATCCGGTTCGCCACGCGGCCCAGGAAGGCCATGTCGAAGGGGTAGAAATCGGCGGTCATGCCGTCGGTGCTGGTGACGGCGCGCAGCGCGCAGGCGTAGTCGTAGGACCGGCTGTCGCCCATGACGCCGACGGTGCGGACCGGCAGCAGCACGGTGAAGGCCTGCCAGATGGCGTCGTACAGACCGGCGTTGCGGATTTCCTCCAGATAGATGGCGTCGGCCTTCTTGAGGATTTCCAGCTTGTCGCGGGTGATGTCCTGGCCGGGGATGCGGATGGCCAGGCCCGGACCGGGGAAGGGATGGCGGCCGACCATTTCGTCGGGCAGGCCCAACTCGCGGCCCAGGGCGCGGACTTCGTCCTTGAACAGCTCGCGCAGCGGTTCCACCAGCTTCATGTTCATGCGCTCGGGCAGGCCGCCCACATTGTGGTGGCTCTTGATGGTGACGCTGGGGCCGCCGATCACGCTGACCGATTCGATGACGTCGGGGTAGAGCGTGCCCTGGGCCAGGAAATCGGCGCCGCCGACCTTCTTGGCCTCTTCCTCGAACACGTCGATGAACAGGGCGCCGATGGTCTTGCGCTTCTGCTCGGGGTCGGTCATGCCCGCCAGCTTGCCCAGGAACAGCTCGGACGCGTCCTTGTGCACCAGATTGATGTTGAAGCGGTCGCGGAAGACGCTGACCACCTGCTCGGACTCGCCCAGGCGCATCAGGCCGTGATCCACATAGACGCAGGTCAGCTGGTCGCCGATGGCTTCGTGGATCAGCGCGGCGACCACGGACGAATCGACGCCGCCCGACAGGCCACAGATCACCCGGCCCTTGCCGACCTGGGTGCGGATCTTGTCGATGGCCTGCTGCTTGAACGCGGCCATGGTCCAGTCGCCGGTGCAGCCGGCCACGTCATGGGTGAAGTTCTTCAGCAACTGGGCGCCGTGCGGGGTGTGCACCACTTCGGGGTGGAACTGCACGGCATAGAAGCGGCGGTCGTCATTGGCGATGGCGGCATAGGGCGCGCCTTCCGAGGTGCCGACGACGCGGAAGCCCGCGGGCAGCTTGGTCACGCGGTCGCCGTGGCTCATCCACACCTGCTCGCGGCCGCCCTTGGCCCACACGCCGTGGAACAGGGCGCAATCCTCGGTGATGTCCACATAGGCGCGGCCGAATTCGCGGTGGTCGCCCGGCTCGACCTTGCCGCCCAATTGCTCGCACATGGTCTGCTGGCCATAGCAGATGCCCAGCACGGGGACGCCGAAGCTGAACACCGCCTCGGGGGCGCGGGGGGAACCGGCCTCGGTCACGCTGGACGGGCCGCCCGACAGGATGATCGCCTTGGGCGCGAACGCGGCCAAGCTTTCGGCGGTCACCTTGTTGAAGGGGTGGATTTCGCAATAGACACCGCTTTCGCGCACACGGCGCGCGATCAGTTGGGTCACCTGGCTGCCGAAATCGAGGATGAGGACGCGGTCGGTCATGGACAAAGGCCTTTGGCGGAATTGAAATATGCGCGCGGAGCGGACTTTAGCGACGGCGCCGCAACGGAGCAAGCACGGCCCGCTTGCCCGTGGTCAATTCCGCCATGCGCGGGACGCAGTTAGCATGCTCGCACCCTGCCGGAGAAAATCCATGCGCCGTCTTTTGTCTGTGCTGCCGCTGCTGGTCCTGGTGTTGTCGGGCTGTTACGAAACGCGGGCGCCGGTGGTGGCCGAGGGCGTGCGCCCCGACGGCATCCGCGACGGCCGCTGGCGCCGGGGTGACGGCAGCGAGCTGGAACTGTCCTGGGCCGGGAACGAGCATGCCTTCCGCGTCGGCGCGGGCGGCAAGGTGCGGCTGGCGCCGCTGGGCAGGCTGTGGCTGGCCGATTATCAGGCCGAGCGCAACGTGGTGCTGTTGGCGCGGCTGGTGCCTGACGGCGTGGTATTGCTGGAGCCGACCCCCGAGGCGGAAAAGCGGCTGGCCGCCGCCCATGGCCTGGGCGTGCGCCCCGGCCCGATCAACCGGCTGGCCGGGGGCGATGCGGCGGTGCGCGGGTTCCTGGCCGATCTGGCGGCACTGGACGGCACCGGCCAATTGCGCGAGGCCGACCGGCTGGTATGGGTGGGACCGCTGTAACACTTCCGCTGCGCGGGGTGCCGCTCAGCGGAAGTGATAGGTCAGGCCCAACATGATCGTGTGGGTACTGAGTTCGGCGGTGTGCCGCAGGGCGCCGCCGCTGTTGTTGGTCGAGAAGGTCTCGCCCCAGGACTCGATCTGTCCGAAATTGGTGTAAAGGTACTCGCCCCGGAAGGCCCAATTCTCGTCCAGGGCATATTCGCCGCCCAGGCCAAGGCTCCATCCAACCTTGATCTCGCTTTGCGAGCTTTGCGAAAAGCCGTTGAAGGCATTGTCGGTAAACAGGGTGTCCAGCTTCAATTGCGTCACGGCAAGGCCGCCGGTGACGTAGCCCAGCCAATTGTCTTCCGCCCAGCCCAGGCGCGGGCGCAGGGTCGCCATCCAATCGGCGGACACCGATTGCTTGAGGGTGAACGTCGCTGTGGGAACGGTCTGGTAAACCTCGCGGATGGTGTGTTCGTCGTTGAGGGACAGGCTGTTGGCGCTGGCCTCGACACCGATCAGGATGTTGCCGTATTGCCGACCGTACCCGCCCAGAACACCGGCCACCGGGCGCCACTGAAACATGTCGGTGTTGCCCGCGCGGTCCATTTGGCGGGCATCCGTCGCATCCAGATATTTCTGGGCTCCGACGAGGGTCTGAACCTGGGATTTGTGGTTCGCTCCACCGACCATGCCGCCGACGTAAAAGCCGGACCAGTCGATGCCGGGCGGCGATTGGGCCAAGGCCGCGCCACTGCTCAGTCCAACGCTGAGGCCCGCCGCCAAGGCCATTCCATATGCCCGCATATCTTTCCCCCCCAGTCCAGGGACCAGCCGCCCCATCTTCAAAGGAGTACATTTTGCGCAGATTATGGCTGTGCGCAATCTTAAAAGGTCATTCTGTGTCAAACACTGGGGGACACCCAGGAATTCCGGGAAAGGCTGACGTCTGGCCGCTGTAACAATTCTGCCGCTTGAACCGGCACGGCGCGGGGTGGATATACGGAACTTTGCGGATACGTCCCGGAGGCCGCCGCCATGATCGAGGAAGCGGGAATCGTCTATGCCTTCGCGGTGCGCGACGGTCAGGCCGAGCCGTTCCGCCCCATGGCGGGCGAGACTGCCGATTCCGATTATCAGTGGATTCACGTCAATCTGGCGACGGAACCGGGGCGGCAATGGATTCTCAAACATTCCGGCCTGCCGCCGCAACTGGCCTCGACTCTGTTGGACCGCGACGAGGAACTGGGGGCCCAGGTGTTCGGCAACGGTTGCCTGATCCAGCTTGAGGACCGTCAGCGCGAATTCGATACCGAAGCCCAGCAATTGGGCGATCTGCGCCTGTGGCTGTCGCCCACCCGCCTGATCACCGCCCGCTGGCGGCCGCTGGCGGCGACCGAGCGGCTGCGCTTCCGCCTTCAGGTCGGGGCGGCGCCGGGCTCGGCCTCGGCGCTGTTCCTGGCGCTGCTGGAGGAAAGCATCGCCGATATGGAGGCGGTGGGGCGCAAGATCCGCCGCCGCTTCGACGCGGTCGAGGATCAGGTGATGGATGACGAACTGGACGGCATCGCCGGTGATCTGGGCGCCATCCGCCGCGATGCCATCAAGCTGCGCCGCCGCGCCTTGCCGCTGCGCATCCTGTTGGCGCGGTTGCAGAACACCCTGCCGCCTTGGGTCAAGGACGACGAGGGCGAACGGTTCGAGCCGTTGCTGGCCCGCGTCGAACGCTCGACCGGCGACCTTCAGGAATGCGTCGAGCAATCGCGGCTGCTGCACGACGAATACGCCGCCCGCAACGCCGAACGGTCGGGCCGCAACCTCTATATCCTGTCGGTGCTGTCCACCATCATGCTGCCGCTGAACCTTGTCGCGAGTGTCTTCGGCATGAACGTCGCCGGTCTGCCCGGCCTGCACGACGATTTCTCGTTCTGGTGGGTGATGCTCGGCATGGCCGCCATGGCGGTGGCGGTCGTGATGTATTTCAAGCGCAAGAACTGGGTTTAAAGAAACCGCTTCTCCTCGGGCGCGGTGAAGCGGTCGCGCAGATAGCGGAAGACGGCGCGGACGCGGGCGCTGCTGTTGGTTTCGCTGTGCGACACCAACAATAGCGGCAGGGCGAAGGCCAGGTCCAAATTCAGTTCGCGCAGTTCCGGCATGGTGCGGGCGTAATAGACCGGCAGCAGGGCGATGCCGTGGCCCGAGCGCGCCGCCTCCAGATAGGTGCGGGCGGAATCGGTGGAAAACACCACGCGCGGATGGTCGGCCACCAGTTTCAGCCAACGTTCGAAACCGGGCAATTGGCCATAGCCGAAATGATCCAGCAGGGCATGATCGCGAAGGGCGCCCAGGCTGTCCGGTATTCCGGCCTGATCCAGATAGGATGTGGCGGCAAACAGATGGACGCGGAAGGTGCCGACCCGTACCGGCACGGCGCGGGGATCGCTGGGCGGAGTGATCTGCAAGGCCATGTCGGCGTCGCGGGTGCGCAAATCCACCACGCGGTTGCCGACCGGGATGCGCAGGGTGATGCGGGGATAGCGCTGCCGCAATTCGGCCAGCCACGGCGTCAGCACGAATGAGGCCAGTCCCTCGGGCGCGGCGATGGTGACGGCCCCCGCCAAATCCTGATCCTGCCCGGCCATCTGGCGTTCGATGTCGGCGGCAGCGTCTTCCATGGCTTCCGCCATGCCCAGCAGATTCTGCCCGGCGGGGGACAGGCGCATGCCGCGCCCGACGCGGTCGAACAGCTTGACGCCCAGGCTCTGTTCCAGCCGCTCGATACGGCGGCCGACCGTGGTCTGGTTGGTGCGCAGCTTTTCGGCGGCGCGCAGGAACGACCCGGCGCGGGCGGCGGCCAGGAAGAAACGCAGATCATCCCAGTCGGTCAGGTGATGAATCATGCGAAAACGCAGATCAAAGTGGCGATGTTCGGCATTTTCGCGACGGTAGCACGCGCTCATCATGCCGCCAAGACATGGTTGCCAGATGAGGGCTGAAGGTGATCCGGGATTGGCGCAGCGGCGATATCGGGCGTTTGGTGGCCTTGCACGGCGCCTATTACGCGGGCCGTTGGGCTTTCGCGCCGTGTTTCGAGGCCGAAGTGGCCGAGGAAATGGGGGCCTTTTGCCGCCGGATCGACCCGTCCCGCGAGGGGCTTTGGGTGATGGCCGAGGATGGTGCCCCGGCATTGGGCGGCATCGCCCTTCAGGCCGAAATCGACGGTGCCGCGCGGGTGCGCTGGTTCATGGTCGATCCCGCCGCCCATGGTCAGGGCGTGGGCGAGGCGTTGCTGAAACATGCCGTGAATTTCGCCCGCGCTGGCGGTTATGGCCGTATCCGGCTGCACACCTTCCGTGGCCTGGATGCCGCGCACAGGCTGTATCGCCGCCACGGTTTCGTGCTGACGGACGAAATGGCCGGTGCGCCATGGGGACCGCCCCTGATGTTGCAGACTTTTGAACTGGAGGTGTGCCATGACCGAGCGTGAACATCACATCCGCGTCGCCGCCCGTCTGCATCGCTGGGCGTTGAATGGTACCTGGAAGCGGCTGCAATCCGCCGCCTTGCGGCGGTCGGTGGTGCGCCGGGCCTATTATCCGCCGCCCAGCATGACGAATTGCAGCAGGGTGGCGCCGTAAAGGCCCAATGTCGCCACGGCCAGTGCGGCCAGGGTGGCGATATTGCGCGGGCTGTCTTCGTCCCGATGATCCATGGTCAGCTTCTCCCTGGCGGGAAAGGACGGCATCTACGTAATGATACGTATGATGCGCACTTTCCCTGCGCCGCGGATAGTGGACTTATGGCGGGAATGCTCAGACCATAAGGCTGTCGGCGGCGGCGCGGGCCTGTTCGGTGACGGTTTCACCGGCCAGCATGCGGGCGATTTCCTCGCGCCGTTCGTCGCGCGGCAGCTCGGCGACGCCGGTCAGCACCTTGCCCGCCTCGACCTCGCGCTTGGACACCTTGTAATGCTGACGGCCGCGTGCCGCCACCTGCGGCGAGTGGGTGACGACCAACACCTGTAAATCGGTGCCCAGGCGGGCCAGACGGTCGCCCACGGCGGCGGCGACGGCGCCGCCGATGCCGGAATCCACTTCGTCGAAGACGATGGTCGGGGTGGGCGAGGTGCGGGCCAACACCACCTTCAGCGCCAGCATGAAACGCGACAGCTCGCCGCCCGAGGCGATCTTGCCCAACCCTGACGGCGGCGCGCCGGGATTGGTGGATACCAGGAATTCCACGGAATTGAGGCCGTCCGGCCCCCAGCCGTTTTCCTCCAGCGTGACGACGCCGGTGGTGAAGCGGGCCTTGTCCAGTTTCAGCGGCGGCAATTCGGCGGCCACCGCCACGTCCAGCCGTCCGGCGGCCTCGGCGCGCAGCTTGGACAGGGTGCGGGCGGCTTCCACATAGGTGGTGCGGGCGGTTTGTTCGGCCTTGGCCAGCTTCGCCAGATCATCGCCGCCGCCGTCCAGCGCCGCCAGCTTGGTCGCCAGATCGGCCTTGAGATCGGCCAGTTGGTCGACCTCGACCAGATGCTTGCGGGCGGCGGCGCGCAGGGCGAACAGCCGCTCCTCGACCTTTTCCAGATGGCGCGGGTCCATGTCGATGTCGGCCGAGGCGTGTTCCAGCAGCCCCACCGCCTCGGCGGCTTCCACGGCGGCGCGGTCCAGGGCGGCGATCACTGGTTCCAGCTTGCCCTCGGCCAAGGCGGCAACCCGTTCCAGGCCGCGCTGGGCGCTGCGCAAGCTGGCCTCGACCTCGCCCTTGGCGCGCAACGCGGCCATGGCGCCGTTCATGGCCTCCACCAGCTTCTCGCCATGCTGCAACAGGGCGCGGCTGGACGCCAGTTCGGCATCCTCGCCGGGCTTGGGGTCCAGGGCCTTCAGCTCGTCATGGGCGTGGCGCAGCGCCTCTTCCTCGGCCCGCGCCCGCTTCAGAGTGTCCTCGGCCTCGGTGCGGGCCTTGGCGGCGGACCGCCAGGCATCCCAGGCGGTGCGGGTGGCGCGGCGGGCCTCGGCCGACCCGGCGAAAGCGTCCAGTACCGACAGGTGGTTGGCCGGGTCCAACAGGCCGTGGCTTTCGAACTGGCCGTGGATTTCCACCAATTCATCGCCGACCTTGCGCAACAGGCCGACGCTGACCGGGGAATCGTTGACATAGGCGCGCGAGCGGCCATCGGCGGTCACCACCCGGCGCAGGACCAGCGTCCCGTCGGCCACATCCATGTCCTGGGCGGCCAGCAGCACGCGGGCGGGGTGGAACGGCGGCGGATCGAATTCGGCGATGACGGTCAGTTGCGGCGCGCCGTGGCGCACCAGCCCGGAATCGGCCCGTGCCCCCAGGGCCAGGGACAGCGAGTCCAGCAGGATGGATTTACCGGCGCCGGTTTCGCCGGTGAACACCGACAGACCGGGGCCGAAGCCCAGGTCGAGCTTTTCGATCAGGACGACGTCGCGGATCGACAGCGAAACCAGCATGGCCGGATTACCACAGACCCAGCCAGCCGGAGGATTCCTCCTTGGTGGAGGCGTTCTTGCCGGTCTTCACCAGGCTGAACGTATCCTCGTACCAGTCGCTGCCCGGGAAGTTATGGCCCAGCACGGCGGCGGTGTTCTTGGCTTCCTGGTCCAGGCCCAGGGTGGTGTAAATCTCGACCATGCGGTGCAGGGCCTCGGGCACATGGGTGGTGGTCTGGAAATTTTCCAGCACCGCCTTGTAGCGGTTCAGCGCCGCCAGCCACTGGCCCTTTTCCTGATAGTACCGGCCGATGGCCATTTCTTTGCCCGCCAGATGGTCACGGGCCAGATCGACCTTGAGGCGCGCATCCTTGGCGTAGGAGCTGGCCGGGAAGCGGTCCACCACTTCCTGCAGGGTCTTCATGGCCTGCTCGGTCATCTTCTGATCGCGGTGCACGTCGGTGATCTGTTCGTAATAGCACAGACCCTTGAGGTAATAGGCGTAGGCCGCGTCCTTGTTGCCGGGGTGCAACTGGATGAAGCGGTCGATCTGGATCAGCGCGTCGTCATACTTGTTGCGCTCGTACAGCACGTATCCGGCCATCAGCTGGGCCTTGGTCGCCCACACCGAATAGGGGTGCTGGCGTTCCACTTCCTCGAACGACTTGGCGGCGCGCTGGTACTCGCCCTTTTCCACAAGGTCCATGGCCTCGTTGTAAAGCTCCTCCACCGGGCGCTCCACATACTCTTCTTTCTTTTCGGAGCAGGCGGCCAGCATGGCGGCGACGGCCACGATCAACAGGCCAAGGCGCGGGCGGCGAAGGGCGGATACGATACCGGTCATGAGCTTCCTTGGGGCAACGCGGGTTCCCGGATGGCGGCGACTATAGCACGGCGGCGGAACAGGGGAAGAGGGCAACGGACCATTTCCGTTCTCCTGTCCGGTGCGGCATAGAAAAACCCCCGCCTTCATGGGAAGGCGGGGGCTGTTCGTCCAGTGGAGGGTGCCAGCTGGAGAAAGGGGATCAGCCGTTGACCACCAGGGCGGTGGGGGCGGGCAGCGCCGCCGAGGCTTCGGCGGCGGCCGAGCCGGGGGCGATGGTGGACAGCGTCCAGGCGGTCTGGTCCGCGAACAGGGCGCGCAGCAGCTGGTTGTTCAGGGCATGGCCCGAGCGAACACCATGGAAGGCGCCCAGGATCGGCGCACCGGCCAGCGACAGGTCGCCCACCGCGTCCAGGATCTTGTGACGGACGAATTCGTCGCCATAGCGCAGGCCGTCGTCGTTCAGCACCTTGGTGCCGGTGCTGTCGATGACCACGGCATTGTCCAGCGAACCGCCACGGGCCAGACCGTGGGCGCGCAGCATGGCCACTTCCTGCTCGAAGCCGAAGGTGCGGGCGCGGCTGATCTCGGACTTGAAGGCGCCGCGGGTCAGGGTGACCGCGAATTCCTGGCGCGAGATGGCCTGGCTGGCGAAGTCGATCTCGAAGTGCAGCGAGAACCCGTTGGCGGGGGTCAGGCTGGCGCTCTTCTCGCCGTCGGTGACCGAAACGCGCTTCAGCACGCGGATGGCGCGGCGGGGCGCGGCCTGCTCGACGGTGCCAGCGCATTCGATCAGGAACAGGAAGGGCGCGGCCGAGCCGTCCATCACCGGCACTTCGGCGCCGTTGATCTCGATCAGGCAATTGTCGATGCCGGAACCGGCCAGGGCGCTCAGCAGGTGTTCGACGGTGCCGACCTGGACGCCGTCCTCGTTCACCAGACAGGTGTTCATGCGGGTGTCGCCGACGTTCGACCACAAAGCGGGAACGATGGCGCCACGGCCAGCGATGTCGGTGCGCTTGAAGTTGATGCCGGTGTCGGCCTCGGCCGGGTGCAGCATCATGGTGACCTTGGCGCCGGAATGCAGGCCGATGCCGGTGCAGCCGATGGCGGTCTTCAAGGTCCGCTGACGGACGAAAGCGTTATCGGAAATGTCGGTGGCGGGCTTGAAGGCGGCGACCTTGTCGGACTTGGAGAATTTCACGACTTCACCCATCCATTTCCCCGGCGGTGTCTTGCCTTGCGGCGTTCACCCTGGCCCGGGGCCTTGTTTCGATGGTGTTGTTCTAGACCCTCGCCAGCAATCCCTCAAATCAATCATTGTTTCGCTTTGTTACACCGCACCATAAGACCGAAACCCGAGGAAAAGTGCGGGGTCCAGCCAGCCCATGGCGGCCGGACCCCAAGTTTGGTTTCAGCGCGGTAAACCGGTCCTCGTCAACGCGTCAGTTGGCCTGACGGCGCAGGAAGGCCGGGATGTCCAAATCCTCGGAGCCCCGGTTGACGCTGGGCTCGCCCCGGCTGGCCATGCGCGGCTGCGACGGCTGCGGAGCGGGCGGCGCGGCAGGGGCGGCCGGTTCAGGGTGACGGGCCGCCGGGCGGCGCAGCAGGTCGAACAGACCGCCCATGCGGCGCTGTTCCGGTTCCGGCTGGCGGTGCTGCGGCGCCTGCGGGGCAGGCTGGTGGTGGTGGGTGTGGGTATCGGCGATGTCGGCCACGGCGCGCGACAGCGACGACATGTCCGGCTGCACCGAGCGGGGCGTCATGTCGGCGGGTTCGGCGCGCAGCGGCTCACGCAGCGGCTGCTGCTCGACCGGGGCGGGGGCCGCCGCTTCCATACGCATTTCGGGGCGCATCTCGGTGCGCGGCTCAGCACGATAGGCCGGTTCCGGGCGTTCGATGCGCATTTCGGCGCGGGGCTCGGGACGGGCGGCCGGCTGTTCCATGGCCGATTGTTCCATGACCCGCTGCTGCATGGGCTGCGGTGCCGGTTCGACGGCGGCGCGGGCCTGGACTTGGGCGGCGGCCGAGGCCATGCCCGCCAGCGAAGTGGTGGCCGGACGGGCGGCCACCGGCTCGGCGGCCTGGGCGGTCACCACGCTCGGGCGGAAGCTGGGCTGCTGCGGCGCCGGGGCGGTGCGCATCTGGGCCGGGGCGGGCTGCTGGGTGGCCAGCGAGATCACCGTCGGCTTAGGCTGGGCGGCGGCTTCCGACGCGATGCCGGTGGCGACCACGGACACGCGCATCTTGCCGTTCAGCTTCTCGTCGAAGGTCGAACCGAAGATGATGTTGGCGTCGGTGTCCACTTCGTCACGGATGCGGTTGGCGGCCTCGTCCACCTCGAACAGGGTCATGTCCATGCCGCCGGTGATGTTGATCAGCACGCCGCGCGCGCCCTTCATGCTGGCGTCGTCCAGCAGGGGGTTGCTGATGGCGGCCTCGGCGGCGGCGATGGCGCGCTTCTCGCCCTCGGCCTCGCCGGTGCCCATCATGGCCTTGCCCATCTCGCTCATGACGGTGCGGATGTCGGCGAAATCCAGGTTGATCAGGCCGGGCATCACCATCAGGTCGGTGACGCCGCGCACGCCGGAATACAGCACGTCGTCGGCCATCTTGAAGGCGTCGGCGAAGGTGGTGCGTTCGGTGGCGACGCGGAACAGATTCTGGTTGGGGATGATCAGCAGGGTGTCGACGTATTGCGACAATTCCTCGATGGCGCCCTCGGCGGTGCGCATGCGGTGCGCGCCCTCGAAGTGGAACGGCTTGGTCACCACGCCGACGGTCAGGATGCCTTGGTCACGGGCGGCGCGCGCGATCACCGGGGCAGCACCGGAACCGGTGCCGCCGCCCATGCCGGCGGTGATGAACACCATGTTGGCGCCACCGATCTGGGCGATGATTTCTTCCAGGCTTTCCTCGGCGGCGGCGCGGCCGATGTCGGGGCGCGAACCGGCGCCCAGACCCTGGGTCGCGATGGTGCCCAACTGGATGCGGCGCTCGGTGCGCGACTGGCTGATGGCCTGGGCGTCGGTGTTGGCGACGATGAATTCCACGCCTTCCAGCTTGGAGGCGATCATGTTGTTGACGGCGTTGCCGCCAGCGCCGCCGACACCGATGACGGTGATCTTGGGCTTCAGTTCAGCGGGCGAACCCGGAAGAAAATTGAGCATCTTGTACCCTCCGCGCTGATGGCCGTCTTATTTTTGATCGGCCGTTTGATGGGGTATTTCGTTTGTTTGTTTTTATTAGAAGTTACTCTTGAGCCAGCTGCCGAACCGTCCCAGCTTCGAGCCGCCGCCCTCGCCCGCGCTGGCCCGTTTTCCCCGGCCCGTGGGCGGGGTGTGGGCCAGGGCGTAGCGGATCAGGCCGCCGCAGGTGGAAAAGGCCGGGCCGCCCGTGGCTTCGGGCAACCCTTGGAACCCCACAGGGCGGCCCAGCCGCACCTGCTTGTCGAGCACCAGTCCGGCCAGGTCGCGAACGCCCTGCATCTGGCTGGCGCCACCGGTCAGCACCACGCGCCGACCGGCCAGTTTGTCGAAGCCGCCCTGTTCCAGGTGGCCGCGAACCAGTTCAAAGGTCTCTTCCAGCCGGGGCTGGATGATCTGGATCAGCATGGAGCGCGGCACCTGATTGGAGGCGCCGTCCTCGTCCTCGCCCACCAGCGGCACCTTCAGCATCTCGCGGTCGTCGGCCGGGGAGGGGATGGCGCTGCCATACAGGGTCTTCATGCGCTCGGCATAGCTGAGCGGCGTGGACAGGCCGCGCGCGATGTCGTTGGTGACGTGATGGCCGCCCACCGGGATGACGTCGGTGTGCACCAATTGCCCGGCCAGGAAGACGGCCAGCGAGGTGGTGCCGCCGCCCATGTCGATGCAGGTGACGCCCAGTTCCTTTTCGTCGTCCACCAGGCAGGCCAGACCCGAGGCATAGGGGCTGACCACCCGCGCCTCGATGTCCAGATGGCAGCGGTGGACCACGGTTTGCAGGTTGCGCACCGGGCCGATGGCGGCGGAAATGACGTGGATGGCGACGCCCAGACGCTCGCCGTACATGCCGCGCGGGTCCTTGATGCCCTCGTTGCCGTCGATGGTGTAATCCACCGGAATGGCGTGCACCAATTCGCGGTCGGCGCTTTCGTGATGGGCGCGGCCATGATCCAGCATGCGGCGGATGTCGGCTTCGTTGACGGCGTGGCCGTTCATGGCCACCTCGACCTTGACGTTGGCCGAGATGGGCATGCCGCCCGAGACGTTGACCACCACCGACTTGATGCGTTCCCCGGCCATGTCCTCGGCCGCTTCCACCGCCGCGCGGATGGAATGCTCCAACTCTTCCATATCGACCACGGCGCCGCCGCGCATGCCGCGCGCCACCTGATGGCCGATGCCGACGATCCGCGGCGCGCCGTCATCCTGGACGCGCGCGATGAAGCAGCACACCTTGGTGCTGCCTACATCCAATGCCGCGATCAGTCCGTTGCGCATGTCAGGCCCCGTTGTCCTTGCGCTTGTCGGCCGGTCCCGCCGGGCGTTCGGTCTTCAGCACCATGCGGTCGGGCGTGCGCAGATCGACCATGCTGACCGCGCGGTTGGTGACACCCTTGTCCTTTTCCAACTGGGCCAGACGATGCCAGGCGGCCTCGGCGCCATCCTCGGGCAGGCGCACTTCGACGCCCGCCACGGCGTCGTCCAGCATGACATTCCAGCGGCGGTTGCCGACCCGCACTGCCGCCTTGACGCGGCCAGCCAGGGACGGCTCGGCGGCCAACATGGTCAGCAGCTCGTCGGCGCGCACACCGGCGCCGTCGCCCACCACCAGCGGCAAATCCTCGTATCCGGCGACCGAGCCGGGGATCATGTGGCCGTCGCGGTCCACCAGCACGTGCTCGCCATTGTTCTGCCAGATGGCGACCGGGCTGCGTTCCACCAGATCAAGATGCAGGGCGCCGGGCAGGCGGCGCTCGACGGCGGCGGCCTTGACCGAGGGGATGGCTTCCAGGCGGTCGCGCACCCGCTCCAGGTCCACCGCCAGGATGGGGCCGCCATGGCGGGCATCCAGCGCGGCGGCCACTTCGTCCATGGGGGTGCGGCCACGGCCGGAAACGGTGATTTCCTCGATGCGGAACCCGGCCCGCGCGGTGGCGTCCAGGGCGGCGATGACGGTGGTCTGGGTGGTGCGCTGGATGATGCCGGAATGCCACAGAACGGCGCCGCCCACCACCAGGGCGGTGATCGCGACGCCGCCGGTCGCCAGCTTTTGCAGGGCGCTCAGGCGCAGACGCGGCAGCTTGCGCTTCAGCTTGGACTTCAGGCGAGGGCGCGGCTCGCCCGCTTCGCGCGGGTCGCTGGCGGCGGGGGCGCGGGAATGCTTGCGGTGCACCACATGGTCCGACGACCGGATGCGGTCGTCGGCGGTGATGACGATGTCGTTGCCGTTCAGGCGTCGCATGCGGCGTTCTCCACCATCCAGCGCACCAGCTCGGGATAGCTGATGCCCAGTTGACCGGCGATGTCGGGCACCAGCGAGGTGGCCGTCATGCCGGGCTGGGTGTTGACTTCCAGCACCACCAGCCGGGGCTTTTGGCCCGGCCTGGTGTCGTCGTAACGCAGATCGGCCCGCGACACGCCGCGGCAGCCGAGGACCTGATGGGCGGCCAAGGCCAACCGGCAGGCTTCGTCGTAATCGGCCTGGGGGATCGGCGCCGGGAAGATGTGGCGCGAACCGCCGGGGGCGTATTTGGCCTCGTAATCGTACCAGCCGCGGTCCGAGGTGATCTCCAGCGCGCCCAGGGCACGGTCGCCCATCACGGCGGCGGTCAGTTCGCGGCCGGGGATGAATTCCTCGACCAGCACTTCGTCGGAATCGAACGGCCAATCGGCCAGCGGATCGCGGTTGTCGCCCGGTTGCAGGATGTAGACGCCGACCGAAGAACCCTCGTTCAGCGGCTTGACCACATGCGGACGGGGGATGGTGGTGGTCTGGCCCTTCTTCACCACCTCGCCCTTGGCGACCGGAATGCCCGCCTGCTCGAACAGGCGGCGGGCGAAGGCCTTGTCCATGGCGGCGGCCGAGGCCAGCAGGCCGGAATGGGTATAGGGGATGCCCAGCAGGTTCAGCACGCCCTGGACGCAACCGTCCTCGCCGAAGCGGCCGTGCAGGGCGTTGAACACCACGTCGGGGCGGCTGGCCACCAGCTCGCGCACCAGATCGCCGGGGTCGCGGCCCACGTCCAGCAGGGTGACGGCGTAGCCTGCCTCGGTCAGCGCCTTGGCCGAGGCCTTGCCGGAATTCAGCGACACCTCGCGCTCGGTCGAGGCTCCGCCCATGAGGACCGTGACGCGGGTCATTTCAATTCTCCTGCCAAGTTAAGTCCGTCATGCCCGCGAAGGCGGGCATCCATGCCAGGTGCACCGCCCATGGACCCCCGCTTTCGCGGGGGTGACGAAAAGGGGAAAGAAGCCCGGATCATGCGGCCCCCCTTTCCTGGCGAACGCCGATGCGGCGAATTTCCCAACGCAGTTCGATGCCCGAGGTCTCGCGCACGCGGCGGCGCACTTCCTCGCCCAAATCCTCGATGTCGGCGGCGGTGGCGTCGCCGGTGTTCAGCAGGAAGTTGCAATGCTTCTCGCTGACCTGGGCGCCGCCGATCCTGAGGCCACGGCAGCCCGCCTTGTCGATCAGTTCCCACGCTTTGGCGCCGTCCGGATTGGCGAAGGTCGAGCCGCCGGTACGGACATGGGTCGGCTGGCTGGCCTCGCGCGCTTCGCGGATCTGGTCCATGCGGGCGGTGATGGCCTCGACGTCGCCGTCGTGGCCGCGCAACACGGCGCGGGTGAAGACGAAATCCTCGGGCACGCCGCAATGGCGGTAGCCGAAATCAAGCTGGGTTAGGCCCAACGTGTGCAGGTTGCCCCGGCGGTCCACCGCCTCGGCGGCCAGGGTCACGTCCTTCATTTCGCCGCCGAAAGCGCCCGCGTTCATGCGCAGGGCGCCGCCGACGGTGCCGGGCACCCCCGACAGGAATTCCAGGCCGGTGATGCCCGCGTCCAGCGCGGTGCGGGCCACGGTCAAATCCAACGCCCCGGCGCCCGCCGAGACGGTGGTGCCGTCCACGTCGATGGCGGCGAAGGGACCGGCCAGCCGCACCACCACGCCGGGCACGCCGCCGTCGCGCACCAGAAGGTTCGAGCCGACGCCGATCACCGTCACCGGCACGTCGTCGGGCAGGGCGGCCAGGAACTGAGCCAAATCTTCGGCATCGGCCGGGCGGAACAGCACCTCGGCCGGACCGCCGACGCGGAACCACGTCAGCCCGCCCAGCGGCGCGTCGCGGGTCACGCGGCCACGCACCGGGGGCAGGGCTTCGGCCCAGTTATGCCGCAAGGCAGTGCTCACGCGGTGGCCTCCAGCTTGCTCAACTCGCCCGGCAGGGCATGCGCCCATTGGGTGATGTTGCCCGCACCCAGGCACACGACCATGTCGCCGGGACGGGCGATGGAATTGATCAGTTCCGGCAGGGCCTTGGCCTCGGCCAGCGGCAGCGCGTGGCGGTGGCCGTGCTCTTGCAGGCCGGTGACCAGGGAATCCTTGCTGACGCCGTCGATGGGCTGTTCGCCTGCCGCGTAGACGTCGGCGACGATCACCGTGTCGGCGTCGTTGAAGCAGGTGCAGAATTCGGCGAACAGCGAATGCAGGCGGGTGTAACGGTGCGGCTGCACCACCGCCACCACGTTGCCGGTGGTGGCGCTGCGCGCCGCCTTCAGCACGGCGGCGATTTCCACCGGGTGATGGCCGTAATCGTCGATCACGGTGACGCCCTTGGCCTCGCCGGTCTTGGTGAAGCGGCGCTTGACGCCCGCGAAATTGCCCAGCGCGTTGCGCACGATGTCGTTGGGCAGGCCCAGTTCGTGCGCCACCGCCACGGCGGCCAACGAGTTCTGCACGTTGTGCTCGCCATACATGGGCAGGTGCAGATCGTCGATGATGCGGGTCTTGCCGGTGACGCGGTCGGTGATGACCACGTCATAGCGGGCGCCGCCGGGGCCGATGCGCACGTTGGTGGCGCGGATCAAAGCCTGCGGGCTGAAGCCGTAGGTGACGATCTTGCGGTCGGGGACGCGGGCGATCAGCGTCTGCACTTCGGGATGGTCGATGCACAAAGCGGCGAAGCCGTAGAACGGGATGTTCTCGACGAAGGTGCGGAAGGCATCGCGCAACCGGTCGAACGACCCGTAATGGTCCATGTGCTCGGGGTCGATGTTGGTCACCACCACGGCGGTGGCGGGCAGCTTGGTGAAGGTGCCGTCGGACTCGTCGGCCTCGACCACCATCCATTCCCCGGCGCCCAGGCGGGCGTTGGTGCCATAGGCGTTGATGATGCCGCCGTTGATCACCGTCGGGTCCAGATGGGCGGTGTCCAGCAGCGCCGCGATCATCGAGGTGGTGGTGGTCTTGCCGTGGGTGCCGCCGATGGCGATGGCGTTCTTCAGGCGCATCAGCTCGGCCAGCATCTCGGCGCGGCGCACCACCGGCACCATGCGGGCGCGGGCAGCCACCAGTTCCGGATTGTCGGCCTTGACCGCCGACGACACCACCACCACGCGGGCCTCGCCCAGATTATCGGCGGAATGGCCGATATGGACGGTGACGCCCTTCTTGCGCAGGCGCTCGACGTTGTAATTGTCGGCGATGTCCGATCCCTGGACCGAATAGCCCAGATTGACCAGGATTTCGGCGATGCCGGACATGCCGATACCGCCGATGCCGACGAAATGAATGGTGCCGATGGACAGCGGCATCGTCCTCATTGGACAGACTCCGATTGGCCCGGCAGGGCGGCGACCAGATCGGCGAGCAATGCCGCCGCGTCGGGCCTTCCGGCCGCGCGGGCGCATTCAGCCGCTCGGGCCAGGGTGCCGGGCTGGGTGAACAGGGCTTCCAGACGGGCGGTGAGGGCGTCGGGGGTGAAGGCGGGCTGCGGCATCAGCCACGCGCCCCCGGCTTCATCCACGGCGCGGGCGTTGGCCGTCTGGTGGTCATCAATGGCATGGGGATAGGGCACCAATATGGCGGGCCGCCCCAAGGCGGTCAGTTCGGCCACGGTCGAGGCGCCCGAGCGGGCGATCACCAGATGGGCGTCGCGCAGGCGGTCGGGCACGTCGGCGAAAAAGCTGTCCAGGGTGGCATCGATGCCGGTTCCGGCATAGGCGGCGCGCACCGCGTCCAAATCCTCGGGGCGGCATTGCTGCGCCACCGACAGGCGGGTGCGGATGCTCTCGGGCAGGGCGGCCAGCGCCGCCGGGATGATTTCCGACAGGATGCGGGCGCCCTGGCTGCCGCCCAGTACCAGCAATTGCACCTTCTGGCTGTCGTCCAGAAGCGGATAGGGCGCGTCGCGCAGGGCGGCGATGGGGGCGCGCACCGGCATGCCGGTATGCACCACCTTGCCCTTCCACGCCGGGTCCAGATGCGACACGGCGGCGTAAGAGGTGGCGATGCGGCGCACCCGGCCCGCCAGCAGGCGGTTGGCGCGGCCCAGCACGGCGTTCTGTTCGTGGATCGCGGTGGGAATGCCGAGCAGGGTCGCCGCCACCATGGTCGGCACCGAGGCATAGCCGCCGAAGCCCACCACCGCCGCCGGGCGCAGGCGACGCAGCAGGGCGCGGGCTTGGAGCACGCCCAGGCCCAATTCGGCCACCGCGCGCACCTTGCTCAGCAGGCCGCGTCCGGCGATGCCGCCCGCCGCGATGCGATAGGTTTCCAGGCTGCCCAGGGTACCGCCATAGGCATGGCCGCGCCGGTCGCTGACCAGACCCAGACGGTAGCCGCGCCCGATCAGCACGTCGGCCAGCGCCTCGGCCGGGAAGACGTGGCCTCCGGTGCCACCCGCCGCCAGAAGGATCAGGGGCTTGTTCATCGTTCCAGGCCCTCCGTGCCGTAACGGGTGCGGGTCAGGGCCAGCACCATGCCCATGCCGAGCGCCAGGGCCAGCATGGAAGAACCGCCATAGCTGATGAACGGCAGGGTCATGCCCTTGGTCGGCATCAGCCGCAGGGTGGACGCCATGTTGATGATGGCTTGCAGGCCGAACTGCACCAGCAGCCCGGCGGTGGCCAGCACCACGAACAGGTTTTCCTCTTTCATCAGGCGCGAGAAGCCGCGCAGCACGATGAAGGCGAACAGCGCCACCACCACCAGGCACAGGGCAACGCCGAATTCCTCGCCCGCCACCGCCAGGATGAAATCGGTGTGGGCGTCGGGCAGCACCAGCTTGACCCGGCCCTCGCCGGGGCCGCGTCCGAACATGCCGCCGTTCTTGAAGGCGTTGAGCGCGGTCATCACCTGATAGGCGCCGTCGCCCTCGGGGTTCAGGAACTTGTCCACGCGGGCCTGGACATGGTGAAAGGTGAAATAGGCGCCGACACCGCCGAACACCGCCAGGATCAGCAGGCCGACCACCAGCAGCATGGGCAGACCGGCCAGGAAGAATTGCGCCCCCCACACCGCCGAGATGATCAGTGTCTGGCCGACATCGGGCTGGCGCAGCAGCAAAAAGGCGGTCAGCACATACAGCGCCGTCGCCACCGCCTTGCCGGGGAAGCCGGGGTTCAGACGGCTTTCGGCGAACATCCAGGCCGAGATGATGGCGAAGGTCGGCTTGGTGAATTCCGACGGCTGCACCGAAATGCCCGCGATGTTCAGCCAGCGTGTGGCGCCCTTGACCTCGGGACCGACGAACAGCACGGCGGCCAGCAGCAGCACGCAGCCGCCAAAGCCGATCACCCCCAGACGGCGGATTTGCCTGGGCGTCAGCAGCGACACGCCGACCATCACCATCAGCGCCGGGGCCAGGAAAATGAACTGGCGGCGGATGAAGTGGAAGGAATCGGCGCCGATGCGGTCGGCCACCGCCGGGCTGGCGGCCATGGTCAGCAGCAGACCGATACCGGCCAGCAGGAACAATGCGGCGATGGTCCAGCGGTCCACCGTCCACCACCAGCGCCCCAGAACAGACGTGTCGGTGCGACCGAAGTTCATGCGGCCACCTCGTTGCCGGGGGTGGGGCGCTGGTCGTTCGATGCGATAGCTGCGCGGACGCGCAGCGGGCTACCCAACACGGATGTATCGGTGCGGCCGAAATTCATCGCTGCGCCTCCACCAGCTGGCGGAAGACGTCACCGCGATGCTCGAAGCTCTTGAACTGATCCCACGATGCGCAGGCCGGGCTCAGCAGCACCACGTCGCCCGGTTCGGCGGTGGCGGCGGCGCGGGTCACCGCCATCAGCATGGAACCGCTCAGGGTATAGGGCACGCGGCCTTCCAGCACCTGGGCGAAATCCTCGGCGGCGTCGCCGATCAGATAGGCGTGCTTGATGCGGCCGAAATGCGGCACCAGCGAATCGATGCCGCCTTCCTTGGGCTGGCCGCCCAGAATCCAATGGATGTTGTCGTAGCACACCAGCGCCTTTTCGGTGGCGTCGGCGTTGGTGGCCTTGGAATCGTTCACATAGGTGACGCCGCCGAACTGGGCGATCAGTTCCTGGCGGTGGGCCAGACCGGGATAGGTGGCGAGCGCGGCGGCGATGGCCTGGGGCTCCAGCCCGTCGGCGCGGGCCAGGGCGAACACCGCGCAGGCGTTCTGCCAGTTGTGGCGGCCGGGCAGGCGGGCGATGGTGCGCAGATCGGCCAGCGGCACGCCATCGACGCGCAGGATGCCATCGGCGGCGGAAATGCCCTGGGCCAGGGTCTGCTCGGCCGAGATGCGGATGACGGTCAGCCCGGCATCCTCCAATTCGGCGGCCATGGCCTCGCAATAATCGTCATCGACACCGATCACCGCCACGCCGCCGGGGGCCAGACGGTCGAACAGGCGGCGCTTGGCCGCCACATAGCCGTCCATGCCGCCGTGGCGCCCCAGATGGTCGGGGGTGATGTTCAGCAGTACACCGGCCTTCAGCGACAGCGTCTCCACCAGTTCCAGCTGATAGCTGGACAGTTCCAGCACATAGCGGCCCTCGGCGCCCAGATCGGCCATGTCCAGCGCTGGAACGCCCAGATTGCCGCCCGCCGCGACCTCGCGGCCGCAGGCGGCCAGCACATGGGCCAGCAGGGTGGTGGTGGTGCTCTTGCCGTTGGTGCCGGTCACCGCCAGCATGGGATTGGCGGGTTTGGCGCGGGCCAGCAATTCCACGTCGCACACCACCGGAATGCCCGCCGCGCGGGCCTGGGCGGCCAGCGGATGGGCCTTGTCGGCGGGGTGGGTGTGGGGGATGCCGGGACTCCACACCACCAGATCGGTTCCTTCCAGGCTCGGCTCGGCCACGATCACGCCCGCCGCGGTGGCAGCCTTGCGCGCCGCCTCGCCGTCGTCCCAGGCGGTGACCTGGGCGCCGCTGGCGGTCAGCGCGCGCGCGGTGGCGGTCCCGGACTTGCCGAGGCCCATCACCACCACTTTCTTGCCGCCGAACGAGGGGACGAGGATCATGGTCGTGCCCCTAGCGCAGCTTCAGCGTGGACAGGCCGACCAGCGCCAGGATACCGGCGATGATCCAGAAGCGGATGACCACGGTGGGTTCCGCCCAGCCCTTCTTCTCGAAGTGATGGTGCAGCGGCGCCATGCGGAACACCCGCTTGCCGGTCAGCTTGAAGCTGGCGACCTGCACGATCACCGACACGGTTTCCAGCACGAACAGACCGCCGACGATGGCCAGCACCAGTTCGTGCTTGGTCACCACCGAGATGGTGCCCAGCGCGCCGCCCATGGCCAGCGAGCCGGTGTCGCCCATGAACACCATGGCGGGGGGCGCGTTGAACCACAGAAAGCCCAGGCCCGCGCCGACCAGCGCGCCGCAGAACACCGCCAGTTCGCCCGAGCCGGGCACGTAGTGGATTTGCAGGTAATTGGCGAACACCGCGTGGCCGACCAGATAGGAGATCAGCGCGAACACGCTGCCCGCGATCATCACCGGCACGATGGCCAGACCGTCCAGGCCGTCGGTCAGGTTGACGGCGTTGCTGGCGCCGATGATCACGAACACCGCGAAGGGCACGAAGAACCAGCCCAACTGGATCAGCAGCGACTTGAGGAACGGCACCGCCAGGGCACCGGCCATGGGCTCGCGCTGGATGGCGTAGATCCAGGCGGCGGCGATCAGGGCGATACCGATCTGCCCCACCAGCTTGAGCTTGCCGGGCAGGCCCTTGGGGTTCTTCTTGGACACCTTCAGGAAGTCGTCCATGAAGCCGATGCCGCCATAGCCCAGCGTCACCATCAGCACGATCCAGACGTAATGGCTGCGCAGATCGGCCCACAACAGGGTGGCGATGCCCAACGCGATCAGGATCAGGAAGCCGCCCATGGTGGGCGTGCCCTTCTTGGTCAGCAGGTGCGATTCCGGGCCGTCGGCGCGGATGGGCTGGCCCTGCTTCTGCCACTTGCGCAGCCATTGGATCAGGCCCGGCCCGATCAGGAACGAGACGACCAGCGCCGTTATCACCGCGCCTCCCGTACGGAAGGTCAGGTACTTGAAGAGATTGAACAGCGCAATCTCGTCGGCGAGGGGATAGAGCAGATTGTAAAGCATTCCCCTAGGCCCCTTCCTGCAAAGCCTTGACCACACGGCCCATGCGGCTGCCCGCAGAACCCTTCACCATCACCACGTCACCCGCCCGCAGATCAGCCTTGACCAGCGGGGCCAGCGTCGCCGAATCCTCGGCATGCGCCCCCCGGCGGCTGGCCGGCAGCGCGTCGCGCAGGGCGGCGGAAAGCGGGCCGGCGGTATGCACCAGATCGATGTTCCAGGCCACTACCGCTTCCGCAATCCCGGCATGCAGCGCCGCCGAGGTGGCACCCAGTTCCAGCATGTCGCCCAGCACGGCGATGCGGCGGCCGCCCTTGCCCGGCTTGGCGGCGGCCAGGGTGGCGATGGCCGCCTTCATGCTGACCGGGCTGGCGTTGTAGCTTTCGTCGATCAGTTCGGCGGTGCCGCCCAGCGCCGGGACGGTGTGGCGTTCGCCGCGTCCTTTGGGCGGCGTCATATCGGCCAGGGTGCGGGCGGCGATCTCGGCGTCGGCGCCCAGCGCGCCCGCCGCCAGCAGCACCGCCAGCGAGTTCATGGCCCAGTGATGTCCCGGCACGCCGATGCGATAGGACAGGGCGCCGTCGCGCAGCAGGGCGAACACGGCGGTTTCGGTGGGGTCCACCGCGCAATCCAGCAGGCGGGAATCGGCATCGATATGGCTGCCGAAGGTCAGCAGGGCGGCGCCCTTGAGCTTGGCTGCGTTGGCGAGGCGGCGGAAATGGCGGTTGTCGCGGTTCAGCACGGCGGCGCCGCCCGGTTCCAGCCCGGCGAAGATTTCCGCCTTGGCGTCGGCGATCTCTTCGACGCTGGCGAAATGCCCGGCATGCACCAGCTCGACCGTGGTGACGATCGCCACATGCGGGCGCACCATGGCGGTCAGCGGCGTGATTTCGCCCGCATGATTCATGCCCAGCTCGAACACGCCGAAGCGGCAATCGGCGGGCATGCGGGCCAGCGACAGCGGCACGCCCCAATGATTGTTGAAGCTGCCCACCGACCAATGGGTCTTGCCCTGGGCCGACAGCACCAGGGCCAGCATTTCCTTGGTGCTGGTCTTGCCGACGCTGCCGGTCACCGCGACGATGCGGGCGTCGGTGCGGTCGCGGGCGGCGCGGCCCAACGCTTCCAGCCCGGCCAGGGTGTCGTCCACCAGCAGCAGCGGCAGGCCCTCGCAGCCCTCGGGCACCTTGTGCACCAGGGCGGCGGCGGCACCGCCCTCGATGGCGGCCTTCACGTAATCGTGGCCGTCATGGGTGGGGCCGGCCAGGGCGACGAACAAATCGCCCGCCGCAACCGACCGCGAATCGATGGAAACGCCGGTGGCGCTCCAGCCGGTCGGGCCGGTCAGGCGGCCGCCGGTGGCGGCCTGGGCTTCGGGGGCGGTCCACAGGGCGGTCATGCGGCACCTCGCACGGCTTTCTTGACCTCCTCGGCATCATCAAAGGGAAAAGTCTGGGCGCCGACGATCTGGCCGCGCTCGTGGCCCTTGCCCGCCAGGATCACCACATCGCCCGGATGGGCGGCGGCGATGGCGGCGGCGATGGCGGCGCGGCGGTCGGCGATGTCCTGGGCCTGGGGGCAGGCGGCCAGGATGGCGGCACGGATGGCGGCGGCATCCTCGCCGCGCGGGTTGTCGTCGGTAACGATGGCAATGTCGGCCAGCCGGGCGGCGATGGCGCCCATCTGCGGCCGCTTGCCGGGATCGCGGTCACCGCCGCAGCCGAACACCAGCAACAGACGGCCGCTGGCATGGGGGCGCAGGGCGTGCAGCACGGTTTCCAGGGCGTCGGGGGTGTGGGCGTAATCCACATAGACCGGCACGCCATCGGCGGTCGCGGCCACCTTTTCCAGACGGCCGGGCACGCCCTCCAGCGCCGACAGGGCGGCGCAGACGGCATCGACGCCGCTGCCGGTGGCCAGCAACAGACCGGCGGCGCTCAGAGCGTTGGCGGCCTGGAAGGTTCCGGCCAGCGGCAGATCAACCTGAACGCGGCGGCCCAGCATGTCCAAATCCAGCACCTGTCCGCCGCTGCGTGGGCGCACATCCACCAGCCGCAGCTCGGTCCCGGTGCGGCCAAAGCGGATCAGGCGGCGGTTTCCGGCGGTGGCGATCACGCGGGCGGCGGTGGCATCGTCGGCATTGACCACCACGGTGCCGTCGGCGGGCAGCAATTCCGTGAACAGCCGCAGCTTGGCGGCCAGATAGGCCTCGGAATCGCCATGGTAATCCAGGTGGTCGCGGGTCAGGTTGGTGAAGGCGGCGGCCTTCAGGCGCACGCCGTCCAGGCGGTACTGGTCCAGACCGTGGCTGGACGCCTCCATGGCGGCGTGGGTGATCCCGGCGGCGGCCAGCTCGGCCAGGGCGGCATGCAAATCGGCGGGGTCGGGGGTGGTCAGGCTGGGGCGCTCGGGCCAGCCCGCCGCCTGGATGCCGAGCGTCCCCAGGCTGGCGGCGTTCAGGCCCATCCCGGCCCACATCTGGCGGGCGAAGCTGACGGTCGAGGTCTTGCCGTTGGTGCCGGTGACGGCGACCATGGTTTCCGGCTGGGCGGCGGCCAGGATGGCGGCGGCGTGGGCGAAGGCCTGACGCGGATTGGCGGCGGCGATCAGCGGCACCGCGCCGGTCTCGGCCTGGGTGCCCAAGGGCGCCAGGATGGCGGCGGCGCCCGCCGCCAGAGCCTGGGCGATGAAGGCGCGGCCATCGGCGCGGGCGCCGGGCACGGCGACGAACACCATGCCGGGGCGCACCTTGCGCGAATCGGCGGTGATGCCGGTGATCTGCGGATTGGCGGTGCCGGTCTGGCCGGGGAACAGATCAGTCAATGGCGCCGACATCATCCCCCCTCGCGGTTCCGGCCACGAAGCCCTTGATGCCCTGAAGCGGCAAGGACGGGGTGGATTTGGGCATGACGCCCAGCATGGGAGCGATCTGGGCGACGATGCGCCCGGCGGTGGGGGCGGCGTTCCAGCCCGCGGTGATGAAGCCGTAGGTTTCCTTGGTGCCCTGCGGCTCGTCGATGCTGGCCAGCACCACATAGCGCGGGTCGTCCATGGGGAAGGCGCCGACGAAGGACGACAGCACCGATTTTTTCTTATAGCCGCCCGCCGCCGCCTTTTCGGCGGTGCCGGTCTTGCCGCCCACCTCGTATCCGGGAACATCGGCCTTCTTGCCGGTACCCTCGGTGACCACCAGCCGCATGAGCTGGCGCACCTGATCCGAGGTCTTCTGCTTGACGATGCGCTCGCCGGGCAGCGGCTGCGATTGGTCGCGCGCCACCAGGGTGACCGGGTGGAAGGTGCCGCCGTTGACCAGGGCGGCGGTGCCCTGCACCAGTTGCAGCGGGGTGATGGACAGGCCGTGACCGTAGGAAATGGTGACGGTGTTGATCTCGCGCCACGGATTGGGCACCAGCGGGCCGCCCACTTCCGGCAGCTCGATGCTGGGCGATTGCAGCATGCCCAACTTGCCCATGAAGGCGCGCTGCGCCTCGGTACCCACGTCCAGCGCCATGCGGGCCGAGCCGATGTTGGACGATTTGATCAGGATTTCGGCGACGCTGGCCCAGCGGTTGAACGGGTGGTCGTCGTGGATGGTGTGCCCGGCGAACACCAGCGGCTTGGTGCAGTCCAGGCTGGAATTGATGTTGAAGCGACCGGAATCGAACGCCAAGGCCGTGTTGAACAGCTTCATGGTCGAGCCCATTTCGTACGCGCCCTTGGTGGCGCGGTTGAACAGGGCCTCGCTTTGCCCGGCGGGCGGGTCGTTGGGGTCGTAATCGGGCAACGACACCATGGCGACCATCTCGCCGGTGTGGATGTCCAGCACCATGCCGATGGCGCCCAGGGCGTGGAATTCGTTGATGGCGCGCAGCAATTCGTTGCGAACCACGGTCTGGATGCGGATGTCGATGGACAGGCGCAGGGGATCGCGGGTGCCGCGCAGCTCCTGGTCGAAGCGCTTCTCGATCCCGGCGATGCCCTTGTTGTCGATGTCGGTCATGCCGACGATGTGGGCGGCCAGATTGCCGTGCGGATAGACCCGGCGCTCGCCCTTTTCGAAATACAGGCCGGGGATGCCCAGCGCGTTGACGTCGTATTGCTGGCGCGGCGTCAGGTTGCGGCGCAGCCAGACGAATTGCCGCCCGCCGGACAGCTTGGACAACACGTCGCCGTGGTTGAGATCGGGCAGAACCTTGACCAGTTTGGCCGCCGCCTCGGCCGGGTCCAGGATTTCATAGGCCTTGGCGTACAGCGACACGGTGGGCAGGCTGGTGGCCAGGATGACGCCGGAGCGGTCGGTGACGTCGGCGCGCTCCATCTCCAGCGCCTCGGTGCGGGCGGTGGGCAGGGTGCGCGGCTTGGCCGGGTTGGAATCCAGCACCGCCACGTCGATCATGCGGATGGTGATGACGCCGAAGATCAGCAGGAATACCAGGGCGGTCAGCGCCAGCCGCGCACGTCCGGTCTCCAGCGCACGCGTGCGCACGCCGTCCAGATGGACGGCGGCGGCGGGCTGGTTGCCCAGATCCTCACCGGCGTGATAGCCGGGGATGCGCGGCTTGGGCGCGAAGAAGCTCATCGAACCTCCCCGGGCGGCAGCGGGGTCGAGGCCAGGGCGGGCGACTGCACCACGACGGTGCGGCCGGGCTGTCCGGGCGTGCGGGGCTGCGGCGCACCGGGCTGCGGCGCCGCCACCGGGGCGGCGGCCACGCGCGGCGTGGTGTCGGCCCCCGGAACCAAAGCCGGGCGGGCCGCCGCGACCGTGGCGGTGGGCGCCTTGGCCGCGGCGACGGCCGCCGGTTTTGCGTCCTGCTTGACCGGAGCGGACGCCTTCGCCACGGCGGTGGGCGCCTTGGCGGGAATTTGCGCGGGCTTGGCGGCGGGGGCCGGGCTGGGCGCGGGCGCCAGCGGCTTGGCCGCAGCGACGGTCATCGGAGCCGCAGCGGCGGTGGCCGGGGCACGGGCCACGGCGGTGGCGGGCGCGGCGGCGGGCAGGGTATCCAGGCTGGCGATCTGCGCCGGTCCCATCACCTTCATGGACAGGAACTTTTCCGACAGCGCGCGCAGGCGCGCCGGGTCGTTCAGATAACTCCACTCGGCCTTGAGGACGTGGATGGCTTCCTGGTTGGACTGGATTTCCTGGTTCAACTCGGCCAGACGGGCTTCCTGTTCCTTGACCTCGTGCTTGACGAAGAACAGGCCGACGCCCATGGCGCCCGCCAGGCAGGCGCAGGCGATGGTGGTCCCCAAACCCCGGATCATCGCGTCTTCCTCCCCTGGCTGTCCCAGGCCGGAGCCTCGGTGCGGATGGCGGCGCGCAGCTTGGCGGAGCGCGCACGGGGATTGCGGGCGGTTTCCGCCGCGCCGGGAGCGATGGCCTTGCGCCCCAGCAGGGTGAAGGTCGGGGCCGGGCCGGTGACGGTCACCGGCAGATGGCGCGACGGCGCGGGCAGGTCGCCGGACCGTTCCTTCAGGAACGCCTTGACCACGCGGTCTTCCAGCGAGTGGAAGGTGACGACCGCCAGACGGCCGCCCGGCGCCAGCAGCTTCTCGGCGGCGGCCAGACCGCGTTCCAGCTCGCCCAACTCGTCGTTCACATGGATGCGCAGCGCCTGGAAGGTACGGGTGGCGGGGTGGATGCCGTCGCCCGACTTGCGCACCACCTTGGCGATGAGCGAGGCCAACTCCAGGGTGCGCTCGAACGGCTTGTCGGCGCGGGCGGCGACGATGGCGCGGGCCACCTGACGGGACAGCCGTTCCTCGCCCAGGCGATAGATGATGTTGGCCAGCTCGGTTTCGTCGTAGGTGTTGACCACGTCGGCGGCGGACAGCCCGGCCTGCTCCATGCGCATGTCCAACGGACCGTCCTTGGCGAACGAGAAGCCGCGCTCGGCCTGATCGATCTGCATGGACGACACGCCGATGTCCAGGGCGATTCCGTCAACGCGATTGACACTGCACTCAGCCAAAAGCTGGTCCATGTCGCCGTAGCGGCCCTCCAGCAGGTGCAGGCGCCCGGCCTGGGCCTGGGGCAGCGCGCGGCCGGCGGCGGCGGCGTTGGGGTCGCGGTCGATGCCATAGACGGTGCAGGCGGCGCTGTTCAGCACCGTCAGACTATAGCCGCCCGCGCCGAAGGTGCCGTCCACATAGGTGCCGCCGTCATGGGGCGCCAGCGCGGCCAGCACTTCGCTCAGCAGCACCGAGACGTGCGGAAAATCCGAGCCGGGGGGCGGAAAGGGGGGGCTCATTTTCCGTCTCCGCCGACAGGCTTCTTGAGGGGCAGGGTGGGGCGGTTCCTGAGGGCACGGGCGCGGATTTCCGCCTCGACCGCCTTGTAGGCCTCGGGCTCCCAGATCTGGAAGGTCTGGCCCTTGCCGACAAAGGCGCACAGATCGGTGATGCCCGCATGGGTCATCACGTCCTCGGGCAGCACGATGCGGCCCTCGGGGTCCCAGGCCAGCTGGCGGGCGTCGGCGAAGATCAGGGCCGAGATGTCTTCCTGTTCGGGCGAGAAGGCGGCGAAATCCTGGGTGCTGTCGGACAGCCGTTCCATGAAGTCCATGCCGCAGCCCTCGATGCAGAGCGCGGTGAAGGACCGGTAGGCGATGATGCCCTGAAAAGGCTGCTGGGACAGGGTCGCACGGAAGGTTGCGGGGACGCTGACGCGTCCCTTCTTGTCGACCTTATTCGTGAATGTGGAGAGGAAGAGCCCCATCCTCGTCCGCCTTGCCGCAAAAGATGCCCGAAGCCCCCACCCCGCCTCTGACAGGAACGCACGTATCCCGTGGTCCGGTCATCGGTGGGTGGATATGGGATATCATGGGTAAACATGGGCGTCAATGGTATCGAGTAGTAAAACAATGGGGTTGTGGCGGTTTCTTACAATTTTGCCTAAGTTGTTGTCAAAGTAGTCGAAGAATGCCTTATAAGGCATTGAAAAATGCTGCTCTTTTGCCGTTTACGGTGAAAGTTAACGGGTTTTTCACCTGAAAACAAAAAGGGAACATTGGCGGCGCCCATGATTTCCCATCGCAAAGGGGTGTCATGGGAAATCGTGGGAAAAGCGCCAGATGGCCTGTAAGCCGGGTTTTGTACCCATGGTTTCCCACGGGTGACGACCATTCATCTGGGACGTCCGTTACCGGACGCCTCACGCGACCGACCCGGGCGGCTACGCGGAAGTGCGTTTGGCTCCGCTTGCGCGAAGGCTGCCGCCCCTATTTGGTCTTGCTCCCGGTGGGGTTTACCGTGCCGCTTCCGTTGCCGGTCGCGCGGTGCGCTCTTACCGCACCCTTTCACCCTTACCGGCCGTGTTCCGAGGAACCGGGGCCGGCGGTTTGCTTTCTGTGGCACTTTCCCTAGGGTCGCCCCCGCCGGACGTTATCCGGCACCGTACTTCCGTGGAGCCCGGACTTTCCTCCCCCAAGATCAAGCCTGGGAGCGGCCGTCCGGCCATCTGGCGCGGCGGCAATGTGAGCCGGATGGCGGTCCGCGTCAAGTGCCGCCTTGCGGGGTGTAAAGGGCATGTTCCGCCGATGTCTTTGTTGGGAGATTATTGTGCGTTGATTTGCCGGTTTTCCGGGTGTTGCCCTTATAGCCGCAGTTTTTCCGGTCTACGACTTTCGTTGGATGCTGTCGTGACGAAAAGCGGGGATCGCTTTGACTGTGGCCGGTCTGGTGAAGCGGCATGAAAAAAGCCCTCCGCCGTGGGGCAGAGGGCTTTTCCGGGTGTCCGGGATCAGCCGAACAGCTTGTCGATCTCGTCCTGGCTGATGCCCTGGTTTTCCAGCGCCGGGCCGTTCAGCAGCTTGGCGTCGTCGTCGCGATGGTCGTCCTGGCTCTTGGGGACGATCTCGGCGATGTTTTCGGGGCCCCAGATGTCGATCATGTTGTTGATGCGACCTTCGACATATTGCAGCGTCTTCACCACTTTGGTGATGCGCTGGCCGGTAATGTCCTGGAAGTTGCAGGCTTCGAAGATGTTGATGATGGTTTCGTTGATGTCCTCGGCCAGGCGGCCCACATAGGCGTCCACGCCGTGCGACTGGATTTCCTTGGTCAGGCCCTCGATCTTCTCGGCGGCCTCCAGGATGGATTGGGTGGCGCCTTCGGTGGCCGACACGATGGCGTCCAGCTCGAAGGTGACAGCCATCAGGCGGTCGTCATCGGCGTCTTTGGGGCGCAGGGCGGCGATTTCGTGTTTGGTCTGCTCGATGCAGACCGCCAGCGCCCGCAGCTCGGTCTTGAGCATGGAAACCTCGGCCTGTTTCTGGCCGATCATTTCGTCCATGCTCTGCATCTGCGCGGATGGCGGCGGCGGTTCCTCGCCCTTGATCAGGTGCTCCAGCGCCTTGATGTCGCCACGGATTTCGTTCAGCGCCTTCAGCACCTCGCCATTGGAGGGGGCGCCCAGCGCGGCCGGAACCTCTCCTCCCTTGGTGGACAGGGCCTTGAGGCGCTGGAGTTCGGCGGTGAACAGCTTGCGTTCAGTCATCATGATGGTACTCGCGCCCTTCCCCTTCGCGTATTGTCCAAGACGGCCCGGAATGCCCTTCCCTCAAGCTTCCGACCGTCCGGCCGACCCCCCATTGTCGGCGATGCCCTCGATCCATGGCTGATAAGATTTATCTGCGCCCAGAATGTGGTCGGTCAACCACTTCTTGAGCATCAGCAGGACTTCCTCGTCCAGCGCCGAGCGGTCGCCGCCAAGCCAGCGGTCGCGCAGTGCGCGAACCTTGTCTTCCAACTCGCGGTGTGCGGCGCAATGCTCTTCCAGACGAGGATAACCGGCTGCGGCCAGCAATCCTTCCTCGCGCCGGAAGTGATGTTCGGTGTATTCGGCCAGGACGTTGACCACGGTGCCGACCACCTCGCGGCTCTGGCCGGTCTCGGCGGCGTCGTGCAACTGGTTCAGCAGGTTGATCAGGATGCGGTGGTCGGAATCCAGCATGGCATTTCCGACACCGTACGCTTCGCTCCACGCCAACGCCGCCATCGTCCACGCCTCATCCGCTGTCGCCGCCGCCACTATACCTTGTCCGATGGCGCGCACAAGCGGAGCGGGGTGGGCAATTTGCGGTTTGGTGTTATGGTCGATGTCAGCATTCCGCCACGGCCGGACCGTCATCCCGTGAGACATCTGCGCATCGCCACCTTCAACATGGAAAGCCTGGATGACCGGGCGGGCGACGGCGATTTCGCCGATCGGATGGCGGTGTTGCGGCCGCAGCTGGCGCGGCTGCGCGCCGACGTGCTGTGCCTGCAGGAAATCAACGCCCACGGCCCGACTAAGAAGGGGCCGCGCGGCCTGCCCGCCCTGGACCGCCTGCTGGAGGGCACCGAACTGGCGCGCTTCCACCGGGTGGTGTCGTTGAACCGGGGTGGGGTGCGGCCGTCCGACCGGCATAATCTGGTAATCCTGTCGCGCTATCCCGTGCTGGACCACCGCCAGCTCTGGCACGATCTGGTGGAGCCGCCGCGCTATCGCCCGGCCACCGCCAGCCCGGCCCCGGCCGAGGCCGAGGCGGTGGAATGGGACCGGCCGCTGCTGCATGCCCGGCTGGCCTTGCCCGGCGGCCGGGTGCTGCATGTGGTCAACGTGCATCTGCGGGCGCCGCGCGCCGCCTTCCTGCCGGGACAGAAAAGCGAGCATGGCCGTTGGCACAGTGTCGGCGGCTGGGCCGAAGGCTTCTTCCTGGCCAGCGTCAAACAGGCCGGACAGGCGCTGGAGGCGCGGCTGATGGTGGAGCAGATCATGGACGCCGAGCCCGAGGCCTTGCTGGCGGTGTGCGGCGATTTCAACGCCGACGACCGCGCCGCGCCGGTGCGCACCGTCCGTGGCGACGAAGAAGATACCGGTAACGGCCATTTGGCCGCCCGCGTGCTGGTTCCGGTGGAACGTTCGGTGCCGGAGGATCGTCGTTTCTCGGTCATCCATCACGGCCGTCCCATCATGCTGGACCACATCCTGGTGTCGCGGCCACTGCTGGGGCGTTTCCTGGCGGCGGAAATCCACAACGAAGCCCTGGGTGACGAGATCGTCTCGCCTGCCACCGTGTGGGGTGCGCCGGATTCCTATCATGCGCCGCTGGTGGCGGAATTCACCTTACCCAGGACGTCGGCATAAAGGCGATGGTGCAGGAGAATAGGGGGGATTTACTCCCCCCTCAGCCTTAAGCCGGAACCTGTTCCGCCGTCAGGGCGGTCTTGTACAGCCGATCCTCGGACCGGATATGGTTGACCAGCCAATCGGCCAGGAAACGGTGCAGGTCGGCGCAAATCACCGCGCCGGGGTCGTTGTTGTAGCGATCCTCGAGCCCGCGCACATGGTCGGCCATGGCGCGGTGATGCTGGCGATGGGTCGCCAGATCGGCGTAGCCCGCTTCCTCCATCAGGCGCTCTTCCTCGCCGAAATGGTAATAGACATAGCGGATCAGCTCGCCCAGCACCGCGCCGGTGACTGGTTCGCTGTTTCCGGCGGCGATGGCCGCGCCCAGCTGGTTGGTCAGGTCGATCAGGCGGCGATGATGGTCGTCCAACTGTCCGACCCCGACGCTCATGTCCTGGGTCCATTGGATTTGCGGCATGCGGTTCCGTTCCCCCTTGTTCTTATGGCGCAATCGGAAAGGCAGGATACTCCCGCCCGCGTTGATGCGACAGAGGCCAAAGGGGCGGGGCTGCTCTGCGCCCAAGGGATGTCAGGGCAACCCCGTATAAACCTCTATAGGACTTCCACGATGACCAGTTCGGCGTCCTCATGGGCGGTGATGGACAGGGCGCCTTCGTCCACCGCCACCAGGCCGTCGCGCGGCCCCAGTTCCTGGCCGTTGACGGTGACGCGGCCGCGCGCCGCTACCACATAGGCAGTGCTGGCGAACGGGGTGTGGGTGATGACGGTCCCGGCGTCCAGGGTGCCACCCAGCACGCGGGCGTCCTGGTTGATGCGCGGTGCGGTGTCACCCTCCAGGCCCGAGGCCAGGATTTCCAGCGTGCCATGGCTGCGCGGGAAGGGGCGGGTTTCCCAGCGCGGCGCCAGACCCCGGGCGCGCGGCAGGATCCAGATCTGGAACAGGGTGGTGGGCTCGGCCTCCAGATTGTATTCGGAATGGCGGATGCCGGTGCCCGCGCTCATCACCTGGACCTGCCCGGCCTCGGTGCGGCCGCGGTTGCCCAGGGAATCCTCGTGGGTGATGGCGCCGGTGCGGATATAGGTGACGATTTCCATGTCGCGATGGCCGTGCATGGGAAAGCCGGTGCCGGGCTCGATGGTGTCGTCGTTCCATACCCGCAATGTGCCGGCGCCCATGCGGTTGGGATCGAAATAATCGGCGAAGCTGAAATGGTAATGGGCGTTCAGCCAGTCGTTCTGAAAGGTGCCAAGGGCGGCGAAGGGGCGAAGCTGGATCATGGGGGTGTCCTCCGGCGAGGCGATGATTGTTTCCGTTGCCCTCAATATCCGCCCCATGATGCCGCTGGACAATCCGGGCAAAACGAACAAGATTGTTTCCATGAAAGAAACAGTCTCCATGGACCTGCTGGCTGGCATGGCCGTGTTCGCCCGCGTGGTCGATGCTGGCGGCGTGTCGGCGGCGGCGCGCGACCTGCGTCTGTCCAAATCGGCGGTATCCAAGCAATTGGCGGCGCTGGAGGACCGGCTGGGTGCCCGGCTGTTGCAGCGGACCACCCGCCGCATGAGCCTGACCGAGGCCGGGGCCGGGTTCCTGGAACATTGCCGCCGGGTGGTGGCCGAGGCCGAGGCGGCGGAAAGCGCCGTCGGCGCCCTTCAGGCCGAGCCGCGCGGCGTGCTGCGGGTCAACGGTCCCATGAGCTTCGGCACCATGCATCTGGCTGCCGCCATTCCCGATTTCATGGCGCGCTATCCTCAGGTCACAGTGGACCTGACCCTGAACGACCGCATGGTCGATCTGCTGGACGAAGGCTATGACGTGGCGGTGCGCATCGCCCGGCTGGCCGATTCGTCGCTGGTGGCGCGCAAGCTGGCGCCTGCCCGCCGGGTGATGGTGGCGGCGCCGTCCTATCTGGACCGCAAGGGCCGCCCGGCGGCCCTGGCCGATCTGACCGAGCACGACGTGCTGGCCTATTCCTACGTCTCGGCGGCCGAGGAATGGCGTTTCCTTGGCCCCAATGGCGAGGAAAGCGTGCGGCTGGAGGGCCGCCTGCGCGCCAATAATGGCGACATCCTGCTGGCCGCCTGCCTGGCCGGGTCGGGTATCGCCGCCTTGCCGACCTTCCTGTCGGGGCCGTCGCTACGCGCCGGGTCGCTGGTGCGGGTGCTGCCTGAATACGAAAGCGTGCCGTTCGGTGTTTACGCGGTGTGGCCGACCGCCCGCCATCTGTCGGCCAAGGTGCGGGCCTTCGTGGATTTCCTGGCCGAGCGTTTCGGTCCCGTGCCCTATTGGGAAGCCTGAGCTATAGTGGCGTGGGAAGGCTTGGCGGGGGAAACGCGGTGACACTGGGCGACTGGTTCCGGGGACTGGCGGTCGAAGGGCCGTTTCCGCCACGGCGCGCGGCGGTCTATCGCGCGGCGCTGACCGTGGCCATTCTGATTTCCACCGGCATTGCCGCTCTGGATACCGTCCCCGACGTATGGGAAGGCTGGGAAGTCGGCGTCGGCCACCTGCTCGATGGCGCGCTGGCGTTGCTGGCCGCCGATTACGCGCTGCGGCTGGTGCTGGCGTGGCAGCGCCCGGCCGAGGACGAATCCGCGTGGACGGCGCTGTGGCGCTATGCCTCCAGTCCCTACGGCATCTTCGATTTTCTGGCGGTGGTGCCGTTCCTGGCCGGGGCGGTGGCCGGGTTGCCCAAGGATGCCGAGACGGTGTTCGGCATCCTGCGGTTCCTCAAGCTGGCACGCTATTCCCCGGCGCTGGAAACCCTGGGCGCGGTGATCCTGGCCGAATTGCGGCCGCTTTACGCATCGCTGTTCATCATGGTGCTGCTGGTGGTCTCCACCTCGACCCTGCTGTATTTCGTCGAGCGTGGGGTCAATCCCGGTTTCGCCACCGTGCCCGCCGCCATGTGGTACTCGGTGGTGACGCTGGCCACCCTGGGCTATGGCGACGTGGTGCCGATCACGCCGCTGGGCAAGCTGCTGGGCAGCGGCGTCGCCGTGCTGGGCCTGTGCATGTTCGCGCTGCCCGCCTCGATCCTGGCGTCGGGCTTCACCGAGGAAATGCGGCGGCAGAATTTTGTTTCCACTTGGCATCTGGTGGCCAAGGTGCCGTTCTTCACCCGGCTTCAGGCCGGGCAGATCGCCGAGATCGCCTCGTTGCTCAAGGTCTACCGCGCAATGCGCGGCGAGGTGCTGATGCGCGAGGGCGATGTGGGCGAAACCATGTACTTCATCGTTGCCGGTCAGGTGGAGGTGCGCAGCCATACCGGCGCCACCTTCGTGCTGAAACAGGGCGATTTCTTCGGCGAGATCGCGTTGCTGGAGCGTTGCCCGCGCACCGCCACCGTGCGCAGCCTCAGCCGGTGCCAATTGCTGATTCTCGACGCCCACGACTTCCACAAATTCGCCGCCGCCTATCCCAATCTGATGGATGACCTGCACGCCACGGCGCAGGCGCGGCTGGCGGGCCAAGACCATGGACCCCATTCCCGATGAGCGAACCCAAGCTTAAAGCCAAATTGTACATCCACGCCGCCATCCGCCGCTGCGGCATCGAGGCCATCCCGGTCATGGTGGTGCGCAAGGGGGACGAGGACGCAGGAACCATCCTGGTCAAGGTCAACCGCGGTGACGGCACCGCCGAGGTCTATACCCAGGCCCGCGATGGCGACGGCCGTCTGGGCTGGCTGAAATCCACCGGTCCCGCCCCGGTGGACGATGTCCGCGCCGAGGCGATGATCGCCCGTGCCCGCGACGTGGATTACGATCTGTGGGTGCTGGAGGTGGATAGCCGCGATGGCCGCGTGCCGTTCATCGACCACGTCCTGAAGGCTCGTTAATCAGGAGTAAAGAGTCCCGCAAGCTTCACGGCAGCGTCATCATGCCGCCCGGCTTCGGGCGGTATGGTGCGGCATCGTTTCCGATCGGGAGAAGAGGCCATGCTGACCCCCGCGCCGCGCGCCCCCCATCCCCATGCCCGCCGTTTGCCCCGCCCGGTTCCGGCGTGCGAGGCGGCGCTGGCGATGGACCGCCGCCACCTCGCTTTGGTCACCGCCCACCGCGCCGCCCGCCCGGCGCCGCGTCCCCATTGGATGTGGTGGCTGGAACAACGGCCGCAGCCGGGCTGCAAGGTTTACTGAAAATCTTAAATTCTTGCCCGAACGGACAAATCGTATAGAACCGGACGCCGTGGCGTATTTCGACCCGGGCGGCGGGCCACGGCCGCGTTCGTTGCAAGGATGTGCTTCATGACCCGTCGTCTGATTTCCTCCGGTTCGCCCTTCGAGGAGGTTGCCGGCTATTCCCGCGCCGTTCAGCAGGACCCGTGGGTGTTCGTTTCCGGCACCTCGGGCTACAAGGACGGCAAGATTTCCGAATCCGAGGTCGAGCAGGCCGAGCAGGCGCTGCTGACCATCAAGGCCGCGTTGGAGCAGGCCGGGGCCAGCATGGACGATGTGGTGCGGGTGATGATGTACGTCACCGACGCGTCCTATTTCGGCACCATCGCCCCGGTGCTGGGCAAGTACTTCAAGAAGGCCAAGCCCGCCAACACCACTATCGTTTGCGGTCTTGTGGACGCCGCCATGAAGGTGGAAATTCAGGTCACCGCGCTGAAGCAGTAAGCGCGGCCGCTTCCCCTCCCGGTCCCGCCGGGAGGGGCGACCGAACGTCACAGGAGTCCCGCCCATGCCCACCATTCTGATCACCGGCGTCAATCGCGGCCTTGGCCTGGAATTCGCCCGTCAATACGCCGCCGCCGGATGGCGCGTGCTGGGCATTGTGCGCGACCCGCTGTCGGGACGTGCCGCCTCTGATGCCGGGGCGGAAGTCTATGTGGCCGACGTGTCCGATGCCAATTCCCTGGCGCGCCTGAAGACGGCGCTGGCCGGGATTGAGATCGACGTGGTGCTGAACAACGCCGGGATCTATGGCGACAATCAGTCGTTCGGCGCCGTGGACGGCGACCGCTTCCTGGCGGTGATGCGCACCAACGCCCTGGCGCCGCTGAAGGTGGCCGAGGCCTTCGCCGACCAGTTGGTGGGGCGCAAACTGATCGCCACCGTGTCGTCCATGATGGGCTCCATCGCCGAGAATACCGGCGGCGATCATTATGCCTACCGCGCGTCCAAGGCGGCGGTGAACATGGTGATGAAGACCCTGGCCATCGATCTGGCGGCGCGCGGCATCACCGCCATCGCCCTGTCGCCGGGCTGGGTGCGCACCGACATGGGCGGCGAGGCCGCGCCGCTGTCGCCGGAACAGGCCATTTCCGGCATGCGGGCGGTGCTGGATAAAGTTTCTCTTAACGACAGCGGCAAGTTCTTCCATTTCGACGGGCGCGAGCTGCCCTGGTAATTTAACCCCAGGTCCCCAAGGGACACGCCGCCGCGTCCGGTTTTCCTCTCTCTTCCCCGGTTGCGGCGGTTGCGATCCAGGGTTCGCGGCGCCCGCCTTCCGCCGTGAACCCCGGTTCTCCCCGTGTCCCCCGAGGGATAAGAAAAACAACGGGGGGAACCGCGCATGGCCGCGTATATCGATTTCTACACCGACTTTTCCTCGCCCTACGGCTATTTCGCCAGCACCAGCATCGACGCCTTGGCGGAACGTCATGGGCGGGTCTGCCGCTGGCATCCCATGCTGTTGACCCCGGCCTTTCAGGCTTCGGGCAATGTGCGGCTGATCGACCAGCCCATGAAGGGAGCCTATTCCCGCCACGACTGGGACCGGGTGGCGCGGCTGCACGGGATTCCCTACCGCTTCCCCGAACCGTTCCCGGTAGGCACGGTGGCGGCGGCGCGGGTGTTCTGGTGGCTGGATGCCCATCAGCCCGATCAGGCCAAGCGTTTCGGGCATGCTATTTTCGCCGCCTATTTCGCCGAGGGCCGCAACATCTCGGATCGCGCCGTGGTGCTGAAGGTGGTGGCGGCCTTAGGGCTGGACGTGACGGCGGTGACGGCGGGGATCGAAACCCCGGCCATCAAGGACAAGCTGCGGGCCGAGACCGAGGGCGCCATCGCCCAGGGCGTGTTCGGCGCCCCCTTCATCGTGGTGGATGGCGAGCAGTTCTGGGGCTTCGACCGTCTGCCCATGGTGGAGGAGTGGCTGCGACGCGGCGGCTGGTGACAAATGGCCGGGGGGCGTATAGTACTCCCCGGCCCTTTATGCCCCCGCAGGAGAACAGCTTTGCCTTTGCTGATCGATTTGAAGCCCGGAGAGAAGGTCATCATCAACGGCGCGGTGCTGGAAAATGCCGGTGCCAATACCAAGCTGCGGCTGCACAACGAATGCAACATCCTGCGGCAAAAGGAAATCCTGGTGGCGGAAGAGGTCTCGACCCCCGCCGCCCGCGTCTATTTCTGCCTGCAGAATGCCTATATCTTCCCGGAAAAGCGGGATTATTACCTGAACCTGTTCAATACTTGCCTGCAGCAATATGTCGAGGCCTGCCCCTCGGCCGCTCTCATCGCCGACGAGATGCTGGTCGATGTCACCTCGGGGCATTACTACCGGGCGCTCAAGACGTCGCGCAAGCTGCTGGGGCACGAGACCACGGTGCTGGAGCACCTGAAGCACAGCGCGGAATTGCTGGAGCAGAGTTCGGACGGGCAGTGACGAAAAAGGGCGGCACCCCTGGGGATGCCGCCCTTTTTGCTTCAGCCGGAAGCTACTTCATGTAGTTCATCAAGTTCAGCTGCCGCACGGTCGCCAGCGCCTGATAGCTGACTTGCAGGGCGTTCTGATCGTCCAGCAGTTTGGCCACCGCCTCGGTCTTGTCCACGCGCTCGATGTCGGACACGCGGGTGTTCAGCAGCTCGCTATAGGATTTGTGCTTCTCGTTCTTGGTCTTGATGGTGCTGAGGGTGACGCCGACCCGCGACTGGATGTCGTTGAGGTCGCCGCTCGCTTCCTGGCCATAGGGGCCGATGCCATTGCTGTTGCGCGAGATGGCGTCTTGCAGGATGGTGCGCGCTTCATCGATGCGCTGTAGATTGCTGTCCAGGCCGCCCGCCGTGCCATAGGCGCCCTGCGCCACCAGGCCAAGGGCACGGAACGCCTTTTCGAAGGCGGGGTCCGAGGCATAGATGCCCACGTCCACCGACCGGTCCACGTCCACCTGCTGCTGCAATTGCAGGGTGTCGCCCTTGTACCAGCTGTCGGCCTTCAGGCTGATGGTGTTGGTGGCCGCCTGGGTGGTGACCTTGGGGCTCTTGATGGTGATGGTGTCGGGCGGGCCGGCGGTGATGCCCGCGACCTCGTAGGTTTCGTCGTTGCCGGTGGTGCCGGTGACCTTGAACACCTGGCCGACGGTCAGGCCGGTGCTGACCGTCGAGGTGATGGTGTCGGCGCCGGGGTTGAAGGTCAGGCCGCCGGTGACGCTGGTCGTGCCGGCCGGGGTGGTGACCGAAATGGTGCCCGCCGCCGCCACTTCGGTGGTCAGCTGGCTGACGTCCAGATGGGTGCCGCCAGCGTCCACGGTGATGCCGCGCACGGTGAAGGCCTTGCCGTCATTGGCGCCGCCGCCGGTATCGCCGACGGTGATGCGTGAACCCACCGGAATCTTCGACAGCACGTTGGGCGTGGTGGTCAGCGAGGCGGCGTTGATGGTGCCGTTGGCGCCGTTGAAGCTGATGGGGCCGGTATCGGTGCTGGTGGTGTTGAGGTCCAGCAGCGAGGCGGAGCGGGTGGTGGGATAGGTCACCGAGCTGCCGTCATACATGGCCTGGAAATCCTCCAGGGTTCCGGCGGGCAATTCCACCGGCTGGTCCGACACGCGGCCGCCCGAGAAGATGTACTGACCGTCCACGTTGGCCGACAGATAGGATTGCAGGTCCACCATGGTGTTGTAGGCGAACTTCTGAATCTCTTCGACCTTGCCCTTGTCGGACGACAGCGCCGAGGCGTAGCTGTCCAACAGCTTCTTCATGTTGGTCAGCGACTTGTTGATGGAGGTCAGCGACACGTCGGCGGCCTTCAGACGGGTTTCCGCCGTGGTGTTGTCGCGGACATAGGCCTGGGCGCGCTGACGCTCGTTCTCCATATTGATGACGCGGTTGGAATCCGCGGCGATGCCGCTGTAGGCGGTGGATTTCAGCTCGGTCGAAACCTGCAGCTGGCTTTGGTTCAGGCGCTGCTGGATGTTGCCGAGGCGATAGAGATAGAGCTGGCTGGAGCCATAGGTACCGATGCGGGACATGGTCTCTCTCCCTTAGCGGATCATGTTGGTCAGGACTTCCATCATGTCCTGCAAGGTGGTGATCACCTTGGCGCTGGCGCTGTAGGCTTGTTGGAAATCCATCATGGCCATGATCTCTTCATCCAGGTTGACGCCGCTGTAGGACGTGTTCTGAAAATCCAGGGACGCGTTCAGGGTCGTCTGATAATCGCTCTCGTTCTTCGACGTATCCACCTTTTCCGATACCGTCGAAATGGTGGCGGCGGCGTATTCGGCAAAGCTGTATTTGCCGCCGTAGATATTGCCCGCCGTCTCGATACTGGCCTTGGCATTCATGGCGTCGGCCATCTTGGTGACGGTCGTGTTGTCGCCTTCCGACAGGTAGTACTTACCCTGATCGGCGTTCCACTGCATGGTGCCGCGGCTGATCTTTTCCGGGGCGGTCTGCAAGTCCTTGCGGACGGTCATGCCGCCCGCGGTGCCGGTGGCGGCGGTTTGCAGGCCCAGTTCGGTGGCTAGATTGGCGTTCTGGGCATCCCAGCTGGATACGGTGTACAACGGTTCGCTCGCCGTCTGGCGGATGCGCAGGCGATAGCCCGAGCCTTCGGGGATGACCGAGGCCTGAACCCGCTGTTGCTGCTGCATGTCCAGGGTCTGGCCCAGGCTCAGCGACGATCCGGCGACGGCACCGCCGTTGATGGACACGGTCAGCGGCTGGCCGGTGGCGTCGCTGAGGCGCAGATGGGTGTAGCCGCCTTCCTGTACCACCTGCCCGGTGACGGTGCCCTGGGTCAGCATGCCGGCGATTTCCGACAGACTGTGGGTGCCCGCGGGCAGGCTGACCGAGAACAAATTGCCGCTGGGACCGGCCACCGAGACAGTGGCGGCTGAGGTCAAAGTCCAGCTGGTCGCGGTCAAGGCCGCCGATTCGTTGGTGCGGGTCTGGGTGTTGATGGCGTCGGCGATCTGTTGCAGGGACGCGCCCTTGGGCAGCGAGATGCTGTTGCCCAGCTTGCCGGTGGTGTCATACAGCGCCAGATCGCGATTGCTGCTCAGGGTGAAATCCTTGGGCAGCACGTCGCTGTCCTGCAGCCAGCCGGTCTGGGTCGAGACGTACAGGTCGTTCAGGCCGAAGAAATTCGAGAAGCCCTTGACCGTCTGGTCGCCGACACCGTCGCCGTTGACGTCGAACTTGATGGTGGCGTCGGTGGCGGTCGAGGCGTCGGCGCTGGCGTTCTGGTCGCGGAACACCAGGGACACTTTGGTGTCGCCGGTGGTGATGGCCATCTTGCCCTCGGAATCCAGGTTGGCCGAGGCGTTGGAATAGCCCTGCAGGCGCATCCACGCTTCCATGTGGGCGCTGACTTCGTCGATGGACCAGTTGCCGTGGTCACCTTTTGCGGTGAAGTCCATCAAAGACCGCCCGGAACCCGTATTGCTCGCCGTATAAGGAGTAGGTGGAATGTTGGGGGGGACGGTGAAGTCCATCTGCATGATCTGGTTCAGCGTGGTCTTGGTCAGCTGATTGCCCGTGGTGTCGAATGTGGCCATCACCACGTCGTCGGTGCCGCCCAGTTGCATGGTCTGGGTCGGGTTGACCTTCTCGACGCTGATATGGGTGGCATCGGTATAGCTGACCACGCGGTAGGTGCCGTTGTTGCGGGTGTCCTCGGCATTGGCGATGCTGAAGGTCTGGCCCACGGCGAAGGTGGCGGCGTTGAAGGTGCCGGCCGCGGTGGCGGTCAGATTGGTCTGCCAGGGGTTGGTGGCATTCGCCGCGAACGCCAGCGAGGTCGGGCTGACGGAGGCGCCGTTCTTGTACAGGGTGGCGGTGGTGTCGGCGGCATTGGGAACCACGTCGCCCTGGGTGGCGAACACGCGGGTGCCCTGATAGCTGTAGGACACGTTGGGCAGGCTGGTGCCGGTGTTGTGCACCTTGTTCAGGGCGTCGCGCATCTGCGCCGACACCTGATCCACATTGGCCTGCAGGTCGGGAATGGTCTTGTCGCGCAGGTCCAGCAGCGCCTTCAGCTTGCCGTTGGTGACCTCGGGGCCGAAATCGGTGCTGCCGCCCGCCACGGAAATCTTGCCGAACTGCCCCGAGGCGGCGGTCATCCAGGATGAGGTGGTGCTGGCGGCGGAATAGCTGAGCAGCTGCGGCTGGTTGTCCAGCAGCATCTGGCCCGAGGTGGAATAGACGGTCAGCGAATTGTCGGTGCGGTAGTAGTACTTGATGTCCACCAGCTTGGACAGATCGGTCAGGGCCTGGTCGCGCTTGTCCTCCAGTTCCGAGGTACCGGTGGCGATGGCGCTGTTTTTGACGATCTTCTGGTTCAGGTCGTGGATGTTGGTCAGCAGGGTGTTGATCTGATTGACGGTCTGTTCCGTCTCACGGTCGGCCTGGACGCGCAGGTCCTGCAGCTTGGCGGTCAGGTCGTTGACCGTGTCGGCGGCATCCATGGCGGTCTGCACGGTGGACCATTGGGTGGACGGCTTGTTGACCTGGGTCGCCAGCGACTGGAACGAGGTCATCAGCTTGTTGATGCGGTGCGCGACCGAGGTTTCGTCCGACACCTGGCCGAACAGGTCATCGACGCGCGGATAATAGCTCTGCTCGGTTTCCAGGCGGCCGGTGTTGCTCTGCTGCTTGCGGATGTCCTTCAGCAGACCCTCGCTGACCATGCGGGTGACACCGCCGTCCTGCACGCCCGCGCCATATCCGGCCAGCGAGCGGGATTCGGGGTTCATCACCTTGCGGGTGTAGCCCTTGGTGTTGACGTTCACCACGTTCTGGGAAACGACGTCCAGACCGCGTTGGCTGGTCAGCAGTCCCGACAGGGCGGTATTCAGTCCGAGGGTCAGCGACATGGTGGGCTCCCCGCCGTTCTGGCGTCAGAGGGTCTGGTTGAAACTGATCGAGCTGGCATCGCCCGAGGCGTGGTCCTGGATGCCGCCGGCGCGGCCGTAGGTGGTGGCGGTGGTCTTGCTGGTCTTCACGGCGGAAACCACCGCATCCATCAACAGCTGATAGGCATCCATCTCGGCCTTGATCCGGCGGGCGTTCTCTTCCACCAGATCCTTGAGACGGGTACCCAGCGCCGTCAGTTCCTCTTTCTGCTCCGGCTCCAGCGTATCCACCAGATGGGGCTCGTCGGCCATGGGGGCGACGGCCTGTTCGTAGATGCGCGCCAGGGCGGCCTTGTTCTCGGTCAGCTCGCGCACGGTGGCGGCGTCGTGGGCGGCCAATGCCTCGTTCTCGTATTCCAGCAGCTCGCACAGATGGGTGCAGGCCCACACGATGTCGTCATAGGGAAGGACGGTATCGGTTTCGCTGCTCATTGTTGAACCTCCTGATGCGACAGCAGAACCTTGGAAACCTGATCGGCCAGGCCGATGCCGTTTCCGCGGTTGGCGATCATCTTGCCATATTCGTCCATCAGCATGGGACGGAACATGGATTCGGCCTGACCGCCGCCGAAATAGCTCTTTTCTGCATCAATACCGGTAAACATATGATTGAGCATCTGCGTGACGAACATGGCCTCGAACTTCTTGCCGATGGCGCGGGCCTGTTCCGGGCTGTTGGCCTTGGTGGACATGGCGCGCGGCGCGCTGGCCATGTCGGCGGCCGAGGAAGCGTAGGTGGCGGCGTCCATCACATCACCTCGATGTCGGCCTGCAGCGCGCCTGCGGCCTTGATGGTCTGAAGGATGGCGATCAGGTCGCGCGGCGTGACGCCCAGCGCGTTGAGGCCGTTGACCAGTTCCTGCAGGGTCACTTCGTGCGGCACCACCTTCATGTTGGCGGGCTTGCCTTCGTCCACTTCGATGTTGGTACGGTCCACCACCTTGGTTTCGCCGGTGGTCGAGAACGGCGAGGGCTGCGACACCTGCGGCGTTTCGGTGATGCGGATGGTCAGGGCGCCCTGGGCGATGGCGACGGTGCTGATGCGCACGTTCTCGCCCATCACGATGGTGCCGGTGGACTGGTCGATGACGATGCGGGCGGTCTGGTCGGGCTCGACGCGCAGTTGTTCGATGTCGGTCAGCATGGCGACCACGTCGCCGCGGTATTGCGGCGGCACCACCAATTGCACCGAACCGGGGTCGCTGGGGCGCGCCACTTCGGTGCCCAGGAAGGAATTGACCGCCTGGGCGATGCGGCGCGCGGTGGTGAAGTCGGGATTGCGCAAGCTGACCTTGACCGCTTCCATGTGGCTCATCTCGAACGGCAATTCCCGTTCGACGATGGCGCCGTTGGCGATGCGGCCCTTGGTGGGGGTGCCCTTGGTCACCGAGGCGGCGTTGCCGCTGGCGGTGAAGGACGAGGTGGCGACGCCGCCCTGGGCCACCGCATAGACTTCGCCATCGGCGCCGACCAGCGGGGTGACCAGCAGGGTGCCGCCGTTGATGTCCTTGGCGTCGCCCAGCGCCGCCACCGAGATATCGACGCGGGTGCCCTGGCGGGCGAAGGGCGGCAGCACGGCGGTGACCATGACGGCGGCGACGTTCTTGGGCTTCAGGCTGGCGATGGTGCCGCCCTGGGCGCGGATGTTGACGCCCAGGCGCTCCAGCATGCCGACCAGCGATTCCTTGGTGAAGGGCGCGTTGGTCAGGTCGTCGCCGGTGCCGCTCAGGCCGACCACCAGGCCGTAACCGACCAGGATGTTGTCGCGTACGCCCTCGAAATCGGCGATGTCCTTGATGCGCGAGGCTCCGAACGCCGTCTGCGGCATGCAGGCGATGGTGGCGGCGACCAGCCCGGCGGCCAGCACAAGGGCGCGCATTCCGGTGGCGATGGTGGCGGCAGTGGCGGTGGCGGCTCGGATCATGGCGTCCTCGGGGCGCGGGTACAAAGATACGTCATTACAGATGCGAATGCCGTGCCACTTGGTGTGATCCAGGGTTTGCGCGGGTTTGACGGCTTTCCCCGGGCGGCGGGGGCGGCAAAATCGGGCCAAGGGCGGCAAATTTTTCCCTTTTCCCCGGCCCAACACGGCAGAAATAGCGGCTTTCGCCGTTCCGTCCCAACCGCTAGAATGGCAATCACTTCAACGCTCAGGGATGGCTTGGCCCCCATGAAGGTTTCCGGTCCCCGTTCCAGTTCAGCCGCCGGCGGCGGCGCCCGCCGGGTGGACAAGTCCTCGGCGGCGCCGGGCGCGTTCAAGGCTGCCCTGGCGGAGACGCTGGACGGCCCCTCGGGCGTCGCCTCGGCCGATGCGCCGGCCCAGATATCGGGCATCGACGCCCTGTTGCTGGTGCAGGCGGTGGACGATTCCACCGAACGCGAGGCGCGCAAGCGCATGCTGCGCCGGGGCGAGGACATTCTGGACAAGCTCGAGGAAGTGCGGCACGGCCTGCTGATGGGCACCCTGCCCAAGGAAAAGCTGACCGAGTTGGCCGACATGGTCCGCACCCGCCGTGAATCCTGCCAGGACCCGCGTCTGGCGGCGCTGCTGGACGAGATCGAGCTGCGGGCCGAAGTGGAAATCGCCAAGTTGTCCCGGGGGCAATAGACCGTTTGCCGCAGAGTTCGCCAGCACTTTTCCCGGCCTTGTGGTCACGCCCCCCTTGCGGCTTGTGGCCTCGCCCCATATATTCCCCCAGCAAAATTTTGGATCGACCCTTGAATCGAGGGAGCGGATGACTGTCACTCTGCCGCCGGATTACCGTCCGACCGAAGAAGAGCCCTTCATGAATGAGCTGATGCGGGAATATTTCCGGCAAAAGCTTCTGGCTTGGCGATCCGAGCTGTTGCGCGAATCGGACGAAACCCTGGCTCACCTTCAGGAAGGTGGCCTTCAGGAACCGGATATCGCCGACCGCGCCTCGGCCGAGACCGATCGTGCCCTGGAACTGCGCACCCGTGACCGCGAGCGCAAGCTGATCTCGAAGATCGACGCGGCGTTGGAGCGGGTTGCCGATGGCTCGTACGGCTATTGCGAGGAAAGCGGCGAACCCATCACCATCCGCCGTCTGGAAGCCCGCCCCATCGCCACCCTGTCCATCGAGGCGCAGGAACGGCATGAGCGGCTGGAACGCACCCATCGCGAGGATTGATCCCGCGACGAACAAGGCCCGGTCCTCCGCCGGGCCTTTTTCTTTGGCGATGTTCCGTTAACCAACGGCCATGTAGGATGGGCGCATGCCGTTGCGCGTCATCCTGGCCGACGGGTCGGAAACCGGCCGCGTCCTTGAATTTCCCGACAGCCAAGCCAGCGTGGTGGTCGGGCGCCATACCTCGTGTGACGTGCGCTTCGCTGCCGATGTCCAGATGGTGGCGCGCTATCATCTCGCCTTCGAACGCAAGTTGGGCCGCTACCGTCTGTTGCTGGACCCCGATTCCACGGTGTGGCTGAACGGCGACGAAGCGTTCGAGGGCGATTGGCTGCCGCCCCAGGCCGATCTGCGCCTGGGGGCCGAGGATGGGCCGTTGCTGCGGGTCGAGGTGCGCGAGGACGACGGTGCCCCGCCGTCACCATCGCCGCTGCATCACGACAGCGCCGCCCGGCTGGCCGCCGCCACCGAACGCCGCACACGGGTGCTGTTGTCGATTCTGACCGTGGTGTTGGTGGCGGCGCTGGCGGGCATGGGCTGGATGCGCCATTCCGACCGCCAGGCCGTGACACAGTTGATGACCGACGCGCGCGGCGGTTCCGACCGTCTGGACGGGCAATTGGCGGCGCGGCTGCGCGACGCCCAGCGCTCGGTCTATCTGGTGATGGCCAAGGATGCCCAGGGGGTGACGCCGTTCGGCACCGCCTTCGTGGTCGGCGACGGCGTGCTGGTGACCAGCGCCCATGTGGTCGAGCAATTCCATGACATGGGCTCGGGCCTGACCCTGGTGGTGCGTGGCGCCGGTCCGTCTGCCGCCGATGTGGTGGTCGCCGGGTTCGAGATGCATCCGCAATACCGCCAGTTCGAGGATGCGTGGCGCGCCTATGGTCCGCTGGCCGCCGGGGCGGGCGGTGCCAACCGGCCTATCGTCGGCGCGGGCGGCTATGATGTGGCGCTGCTGCGGGTCAAGCCCGAGGATGCGGGCAAGCTGGGGCCGCCGCTGCCTTTGGCCGCCGACGCCGATCTGGTGGCGCTGGAGCCGGGCGATGCGGTGGGCTATGTGGGCTTTCCCATCGAAAGCGCGGCCTTGGGTGGTGTCAATCTGGACGACCCCGAGGCGCAGTTGCAGATCGGCCGCCTGACTGCCCTGACCGATTTCTTTCTGGTGAAAAGCGATCTGGCCGACCGCCAGTTGCTGCAGCATTCCCTGCCGGTGCAGGGCGGCGCCTCGGGCTCGCCCATGCTGGACGGGCGCGGTCAGGTGATCGGCGTGGTGTCGGGCGGCAATCTGATCGAGATCAACGCCCAGGGCACGCGGGTTGCCACCGGCAGCGGCGTGAACTTCGCCCAGCGCGCCGATCTGGTGCGCGAGCTGCTGGCGGGTGACGTCGCCCAGCGTGGCGCCGAGCGCGAGGCGCTGTGGCAGCGTCGCCTCAAGCGCTATCAGAACGAGGTGGATGTGGCCCTGGCCGATTGGGTCGGCAGCCACGGCGTTGCCGCCATCCCTCCGGCCCTGGCCCAGGTGGACGGCCGCATCCAGGAAAATCCCCGCTTCGACATGCCCGCCTATGTTCATGCCTACAGCGTGCCCAAGGCGGGATGGTATTTGTTCCTGGCGACCTCGGGCGATCAGGAAAACATCGACATGATGCTGATCGAGGATACCGCCAAAGGCCCCAAGCTGGTGGGGCTGGACAATTCCCCCGACCATTATCCCGGCGTCGAGTTCGCGGGCGAGGCGGGCAACGAGTTGCAGGTGGTGATCCCCGGGCCGGTGGGCACCGAGGTGCGGCTGCGCATCTATTACCTGCCGACCACCCGGAAGTGACGGGTCTTAACCTTACAAGCCATAGCGATATTGCGGGCCGGGCATAAATGCCTATACTATAGGCTTATTACTGGGGTGTGCATAATAAATAGGCATCGTGGGGGCGTCCATGTCTGCACCGGAACGCATCATTTCCCTGACCCGGACCGTTCACGACGTGGCGGCCGACAGGATCGAGGCCATCAAGAAAGTGACCGGAACCACCCGGATTCTGTCGCTGAACGCCTTGATCGAGGCGACGCGGGCGGGGGAGGCGGGCAAGGGCTTTGCTGTAGTTGCCAACGAGGTCAAGAATGTCTCGCACAGCATTGACGCCATCACCCGCTCGCTGGAAGGCGATCTGTCGCTGTCCATCCAGGAACTGATGATGCTGGGCGAGACATTGGTGCAGCAGGTGCGCGGCGCCCGGCTGGCCGATCTGGCCCTGCACATGATCGATATCATCGACCGCAATCTGTACGAACGGTCGTGCGATGTGCGCTGGTGGGCCACCGATTCGGCGGTGGTGGAGTGTCTGGCGGCACCCGGCGTGGCCAGTGCCGCCCATGCGGCGCGGCGGCTGGGCGTCATCCTGGATTCCTACACCGTGTATCTGGATCTGTGGGTGGCCGATGCCTCGGGCCGCATCGTCGCCAATGGCCGTCCCGACCGCTATCCGCGCGCGGCCGGTACCGATGTCTCGGGCGAACAATGGTTCCGTGACGCCCTGGCGACCAGCGATGGCGGCGCCTTCGCCATGGCCGATGTCGCCGCCGTTCCGGCGCTGGGCGGCGCCCTGACCGCGACCTATGCCACCGCCATCCGCGAGGGGGGCGAGGCCAACGGCGCGCCGCTGGGCGTGCTGGGCATCTTCTTCGACTGGCAGCCGCAGGCGCAATGCGTGGTGGACGGCGTGCGCCTGACCGAGGACGAGAAATCCCGCACCCGCTGTCTGCTGGTGGACCGCGACCACCGCGTGCTGGCGTCGTCGGACCGCCAGGGCGTGCTGGGCGAAGTGGTGGATCTGCGCACGCCCCATGCCATGGGCGCCTATGTGGCGCCGTCCGGCATGGTGGTCGGTTATGCCGAGACGCCGGGTTATGAAACCTATCGCGGCATGGGCTGGAAGGGCGTCATCCTGCAACGCCCCGCCGAGCTATAAGCCTCATACCATATTCCGGTGATCGGAACCGATCACCGCGCCCTCAGGTGGCGGGCGCAGGCCATCCGGCCCGCTTGCCTCCCGCGGCATAAGCCGCGCGGCCCCTTGGGCCTAACCAAATCCCGATGAGTTTCACTCATCGGGATTTGGTATTACCCCTTGCCGGGATGCACCAGGGTGGCGATTTCGGCGAATTCGTCCACGGGCAGTACCCGCCAGCAATCAATGATGGTCAGGTCGCGGCCCTGGCGCGGCGCCAGGGATTGCGGCCGCAGGGCGGCGTAATCGGGCCACGGCGTCACCACCACCGCCACATCGGCGGCGTCCAGGCATTGGACGGCGGTGTCGCAGCCCCGCACCGTGGCGGGCAGCGCCGCCAGGGCGTCCGGAACGGCCATGGGGTCGTGGATGGCGACGGGAATGCCGCGTTCCGCCAGCCGGGCGGCCAGCATGACGCCCTGGCTTTTCTCGATGACGGCGGTGTCGGGTTTGTAGGACAGGCCCAGGATGGCGACGGTGCCGCCATCGGGCAGATGACGCAGAACCAGATCGCTCAGGCGGATGACCTGACGGTCGTTGATGCGGTCGGTGGCTTCGGCCAGATCGGGCGCGGCGCCCAGGCTGTGCGCCAGGGCGGAAAAGGCGACGTTGTCGCGCGGGAAGCACGGCCCGCCATAGCCCACCACCGAACCGCGCAGGTATTTGTGCCCGATGCGGCTGTCGCAGCCGATGGCCGCCGCCACCACGTCCACGTCGGCGCCGGGAATGCGCTCGCAGATGTCGGCCAGCATGTTGGCATAGGAAATCTTGGTGGTGACGTACGTGTTGACCGAAATCTTGGACAACTCGGCGTTCACCAGATTCATCCGGCGCACCGGGGCATCGTTGTTGACCGACGAGCGGTAGATGCTTTCCAGCATCGCCCCGGCGCGGTCGTCGGATTCGCCCACCAGCAGGAAGTCGGGGTACAGCATGTTGCGCACCACGCTGCCCAGGGCGATGAATTCCGGGTTGTAGCACAGGCCCAGGTCGTTGCCGATTGTGCGCCCCGAGGACTGCTCCAGCGCCTCGCGGATTTCCCCGCCGGTCGAGCCCGGCATGACCGTGCTGGTGATCACCACCAGGTGGTAATCGCTCTTGCCGCGCAGGGTGGCGCCAAGGCCGTTCATGGCCTCGACCACGTAGCGGTTGGTGAAGGTGCCGGTGGCCGGATCGGTCGGCGTCGGCACGATGACGAAGGTCGCTTCGCATGACGCGGCGGCGGCGATGTCGGTCGAGGCGCTCAACCGCCCGGCCGAGGCGTCGATCAGGTCCTGCAATTGTGGTTCGACCACCGGCGCGGCGCCACGGTTGATGGCGGCGACAAAGTCCGGGTTCAGGTCGATGCCGAGCACCTGATGGCCCTTGGACGCGAACACCGCGGCAAGCGGTGCGCCCAGCTTGCCAAGGCCGACAACGGCAATTTTCATGATATGGCCTGTGAAGGAGGAGCCTCGGGGACGGATGGGCGGTGGCGGCCTAGGCCCGTTGTGCGGCCTGTGCCGCGATCCAGGTATAGGTCTTCTCGATGCCCGCCCGCAACGGCTGCGACGGCCGCCATCCCAGCTGCTGTTCGATCAGGACGTTGTCGGAATTGCGGCCGCGTACGCCCTGCGGGCCGGGGATATGGCGCAGCCGCAGCGACTTGCCCGCCACGCCGCACACCATCCGGGCCAGATCGTTGATGGAGATCATCTCGTCCGAGCCGATGTTGACCGGGCCGGTCCAGTCCGAGCGCATCAGCCGGGTGGTGCCCGCCAGGCATTCGTCGATGTACAGGAACGACCGGGTCTGCTCGCCGTCGCCCCAAATTTCCATTTCACCGCCATCGGCGGCCATGGCGACCTTGCGGCACATGGCGGCGGGGGCCTTTTCGCGGCCGTCGTTCCACGATCCCAGCGGGCCGAAGATGTTGTGATAGCGGGCGATACGGACCTGCATGCCCTTGTTGCGGCCATAGGCCAGATACAGGCGCTCGCTGAACAGTTTCTCGAAGCCGTAATCGCTGTCGGGCTCGGCCGGATAGGCGGAATCCTCGACGCAATTGGGGTTCTGCGGATCAAGCTGGTTGTAGGCCGGATAGACGCAGGCCGAGGACGAATAGAAAATCCGGCGGGAATTGCGCCGGTAACAGGCGTCCAGAACGTTCAGGTTCACCAGGGCCGAGTTGTGCATGATGTCGGCGTCGTTATCGCCGACGAAGACGAAACCGGCACCGCCCATGTCGGCGGCCAATTGGTAAACCTCGTCGAAACGGCAATCGATGGCGGTGCGGCAGAGGTCGGGGTCACGCAGGTCGCCGACAATGAAATCGTCAGCCTCGGTTTCGGAAAAGCGCGGCAACTTCAGATCGACGCCTCGGACCCAGAAACCCTCTCGCTTGAGGTGGTTGACCAGATGCGTTCCGATAAAACCGCCTGCTCCGCATACCAATGCGCGTTTCATTGATCCCTCCGTGGTTCGCTTCTGAACCGAAGAAACTGGTTTGCGTCCCCTTTGGAGACGCCGCCGAATTCTGGCGTCGCAGCGGCTAAGGAAAGGTTAACCCGCGACTGGGCCGGGTGGTGAACTTTCGCTGCTGGACGGCTGATGTTATACTCACGCCCCGCCAGTCCAAAGCCCGTTGTAAGGATGATATTTTGACGTCAGGAAGTGGTGACATCATGGACTGCGTGGTGATCGGCGCCGGAGTGGTCGGCCTGGCGGCGGCTCGCGCCCTGGCCCTGGCCGGGCGCGAGGTGGTGGTGCTGGAGGCGGGCGACGCCATCGGCGGCGGCATCTCGTCGCGCAATTCCGAAGTCATCCATGCGGGCATGTATTATCCGGCGGGCAGCCTGAAGGCGCGGCTGTGCGTCACGGGCAACCGCCTGCTGCGCGACTTCGCCGCCCTGCACGGCGTGCCGTTCCAGATGGTGGGCAAGCTGATCGTCGCCACCGACGACGCCGAGGCGGCGCAGTTGGATGCCATCCTGGAAAAGGGCCGGGTCAATCAGGTCGAGGGGCTGCGGGCCATTTCCGGCGCCGAGGCGCGGGCGATGGAACCGGCGCTGAACTGCACCGCCGCGTTGTTTTCTCCCGCTACCGGTATCATCGACACCCATGCCCTGATGCTGGCCCTGCTGGGCGAGGCCGAGGAACACGGCGCGGTCATCGCCTTCCGCTCGCCGGTCACCGGTGGCCGCCCGGTAGAGGACGGCATGGAACTGGAGGTGGGCGGCGCCGAGCCGTCGCGGCTGCGCGCCCGCATTGTGGTCATCGCCGCCGGATTGTCGTCCTGTCCGCTGGCGCGGTCTCTGGGTCTGCCCGGTGTGCCCCAGGATTATCTGTGCAAGGGCAATTACTTCACCCTGAGCGGCCGTATGCCGTTCCGCCATCTGGTCTATCCGGTGCCGGTGGCCGCCGGGCTGGGCGTGCATTACACCCTGGATCTGGCCGGGCGCGGCCGCTTCGGCCCCGATGTGCAATGGATCGAGGCCGAGGATTACATGGTCGATCCCACCCGCGCCCAATCCTTCTACGGCGCCATCCGCCGCTATTGGCCCGCTTTGGCCGACAATGCGCTGGAACCGGCCTATGCCGGTATCCGCCCCAAGATTCAGGGGCCGGACGATCCGGCCCGCGATTTCGTGGTGCAGGGGCCGCGCGATCACGGCGTGCCCGGTGTGGTGGCGTTGTACGGCATCGAATCGCCGGGGTTGACCTCGTGTCTGGCCTTGGGCGAACTGGTTCGGGAGTTGGCGGCATGAAGCGTCTGGCCCTTGTCCTGAGCGTGGCCTTGCTGGCCGTCTCCCCCGCCCTGGCGCCCTCCGCACTAGCCATCGAGAAGCCGCCGGGCTGGACCGCGCCCTTGCCGGAATCGGTACCCAACCACCGGGAAATCTGGCGCAATGTGGTCATCGAACTGGCGACCTATGCCAAGACCCGCAAGCCCGGTTTCGTGGTGCTGCTGCGCAACAGCACCGAGCTGTTCGTCAAGGGTGAGCGCGAAGTGCTGTGGGAAGAGGTGCGCGACCCCGAGGGCCGCTTCGCCGAACGCCGCCTGCCGCTGCGCAGCATCTACCGGCCGCTGATCAAGGTGGTGGACGGCATGGTGGTGGACGGCCTGTATTGCGGCGACGATGCCCTGGGCGCGCCGCTGGACAAGGCCATCAAGGACCGCGCCGCCGAGGATCTGGAGATCGCCAAGGAAAAGGCTCAGGGCTATCAGCGTCCGGCGGTGGGCCAGCCCTTCGGCCCGTTCAGCCTGGACCCCAAGGAAGAGATCCGCAAGGCGGCCGAGGTGAAGCGCCAGGCCAACCGCCTGGAAAAGCAACGCCGCCTGATCTATGCCGCCGACGCCCTGCGCAACCAGGGCCGCACCCTGCTGTCCATCGAGAATTGCAAGGCCCAGAAGGACGTGGACGCCGCCTACAAGGGCGGCAACCGCGACCGCGTGCTGACCTATGCCACCGTGGGCGACGAGGATCTGGCCCATCTGCAAAAGGGCCATCCCCAGCACGAGAACGCCCAGCCGGTGATCTCCATCGCCAACGCCCGTAACTGGATGCCGCTGCTGCGTGCCGACCGCTTCGGCAACAAGGCGACGTGGCTGATGGCCATGGAACGCACCAATCACGACGTCATGCTGATCGACGTGGCCCATCGCGGGTCCGACCCGCTGAACGCCGCCGAGGTCAAGAAGCTGCGGTTCAAGGAATTGGGGGCGCCGCGCATGATGTTGGCGGTGCTGCCCATCGGCAAGGCCTATGACTGGCGCTGGTACTGGAAGCGCGATTGGGCGGCGGGCAACCCGCCCTTCCTGTTCGCCCCCGATGGCGACGATCCCGGCAGCTTCATCACCGACGTCAGCGACCCGCAATGGAAGGAATTGCTGGGCAAGTATCTGGCGGGCATCATCGATTTGGGCTTCGACGGCGTGGTGCTGGACGATCTCGACACCTATCTGTGGTTCGAGGAACTGATGCCGTTGGACCGCTGACATGCTGAAGCCGGTCAAGAGCTACGAGGAAGCCTGCCGCGTCTTCCGCTGGCGCATTCCCGAACGCTACAACATCGCCTTCGACGTCTGTGACCGCCAGACCATGGCCGGGGCCGACGGCCACCGCACGGCGCTGATCGTCGAGGCGGCGGACGGCTCGGCCGAGCGCTACACCTTCCATGTGCTGCGCCTGCTGTCCAACCGGCTGGCCAATGTGCTGACCCAGGCCGGGGTGGTGCCGGGTGACCGCGTGCTGGTGTCGTTCCCGGCCTCGGTCGAGGCGGCGGTGGCGATCCTGGCGACCCTGAAGATGGGCGCCGTGGCGGTGCCGGTGCCGGTGGGGCTGGGGGAATTGCCGCTGGCGTGGCGGCTGGCCGATTCCGGCGCGGCGGCGGCCCTGGTGTCGCCCCAGGTGGCGCCGCGTCTGCTGGCGGCGCGCGAGGGGGCGCCGCTGCTTGCCACCATCCTCGTGGCCGACCGCGCCCCGGCGGGATGCGCCGAGATGTGGACCGCCATGGAGGAAGCCCCGGACAGCTTCGCCCCCATGGTCACCGCCGCCGAGGATGCGGCGCTGCTGTTCTATCCCGAGCATGCCATGGGCAAACCGGCGGGCGTGCTGCACGCCCACCGCGCCTTGCCCGGCAATCTGCCGCCGGTCGAGATGGCGCTGGGCTTCTTTCCGCAATCGGGCGACATCCTGTGGACCGCCGCCGATTGGATGGGGTTCGAGGGCCTGATGTGGGCGCTGCTGCCCGCCTGGCACCACGGCGTGCCGGTGGTGGCCGGTCCTGCCGGACAGAATCCGGAACAGCAATTGGCATTGATGGGGCGGCATGGCGTGCGCGCCCTGTACGTGCCGCCCGCCGCGCTGGTGCCGCTGGCCGAGGCGGCGCTGACCGCGCCCCATCCGCTGCCGCGCGCCCTGGCCAGCGGCCCGGCGCCGCTGGCGGCGCCGCAGCACGATCTGGCCACCCGCGCCTTTGCAGTTCCCGTGCACGAAATTTGGGGCGTGCCCGAGACCGGGGCGGTGGCGGCCAACAATTCGACACTGATGGAACAGCACCCGCCGTCGCCGGGCCGCGCCGCGCCCGGCGTCACCGTCGAGGCGGTGGACGGCGGCGGCCGCCCGATCCGGGCGGGCGAGCGCGGCATGCTGGCCCTGGCGCCCGGCGCGCCCGGCGCCTTCCTGGCCCATTGGAACACCACCGACCCGCGCCGCTCGCGCCTGCCGTCCGGCTGGCTGATGACCGGTATGGTGGGATCGCGCGACCTGGACGGCTATCTGTGGCCGGAACCGGCGCCGCTGCCCGAGGGACAGGTGACGGTCAACGGCCTGCCGGTGGCGCTGGACGAGGTACAGACCGCCCTGGCCCGCCACCCCAAGGTGGCGCAGGCGGCGGTGACCGTACTGAAGGGCGGCGATATCAAGGCTTTCGTGGTGCCGGGCAAGGGTGCCAGCGCCGATGTGTCGCTGGCCCGCGAGCTTCAGGATTTCATCGCCATCCGCCGCGCCGCCCACGAAGTGCCGCGCCGGGTGGAATTCGTCAAGGAACTGCCGTCCCGCGACGACGGCAGTGTCGCCCGCGAGGACTTGCTGACCATGCCGGTCCGCCTGGATGCGCCATTACCTGACGAGCGTTGGTAGGGCCCCGCCGCGGCTGAAGAACCACAAACTGGGAATCAGCACGCGTTCTGGTGTCCGCAAGGCGAAAGCGTCCAGCGAAGCCGAGGTCACCGCCGCCGTGTGCGGCAGCGGGGTGAAGCCGGGGGCAGGCGGTGGCGGCAGCGGGGCGGCGGCGTCCAGCAGGGCGTATTCCGCCAGCACTCCGTCTTCGGCCACCAGTTCCGCCAGCCAGGGCGTTGCCGCCGAGGCAAGGCGCAGCGCCGCCTGAAACCTCGCATCCATGGGCGGCGTGGTGACGAAGCGCAGCCGCGAGGTGCGGCGGGCGCCGCCCGGCGGCAGGGTCGAAAGATTCCCCTCGGGCGACAGGTCGATGATTGTGACGTTGTATTCCAGCTCGCTCAACACGTCCCACAGCGGATCGGGGCGGTCACTGGCGATTACCACGGCGCAAGGTCCCCGGCGCGACATCTGGTGCAGGAACTGCACCCGTGTCCACGTCCCCGCGTCGCGGCGGAACACGTTTGCGGCAAAGGCGCCCGTAAAGTGGCGGCGGGCCAGGGCCAGCCAGGACGGGTCGTGCCAATCCTCGAAACAGGCGACGCGGCCGGGGGCCTGGGCTGGGCCGGGATGGGGGACGGTATCGGCGGCCATCAGGCCGCGTCCCGGCCGCACCGCTTCCAGCCGATGGCGGGCGGCATCGCGATCGCCGGGCGGCAGACCGGGGTGATCCAGCACCGCCAGCACCGTTCCGGCAACCCGTGCCATGGCCTCCAGATGGGCGGGCGGCGGATCGCCCCGCAGCAATTCCTCGGTGTAGGTGATCAGGCGCACCACCTCGGTGACTGGAACCTGGGGGCGGCCGGTGCGGGCCGCCAGCCAGGGTCCCAGTTCCTTGGGCAGCCAGCGCGGTGGCTGCGGCGGCCGGGCGTCCAGCACCATGCCGTGGCGCAGGCGGGGGGAATAGGGATCGCGGGAAATTGCCAGACAATCGTGCACCGCCGCCTCGAAGCGGTTCTGGACGGCGTTGATGACGATGGCCAGACGGGGCGGGACGTCTGCCGCGATTGCGGCCCGTTCGGCCTCGACGAATTCGAACAATGCCTTGCGTACCCCGGCCAGGATTTCCAGGTCACCGGCGGTCCAGGTATCGGCGGTGGCGCCGTCATCCTGGCTGGCGGCGCCGAATTCGAAGATCACGACGTCGGCGTTCAGGCCATCGGTCAGCGGCGGGAAGTCCAACAGCTCCAGCGCCCCGGCCAGCAGAGCGCGCATATGCCGCCGCGCCCCGGTCCAGCCGATGCGGGTGCCGCGCGACAGCGGTGCCAACAGGTCGCACAGATAGGGCAGCACATGCTTGGCCGGGTAATGGGCGGCGTCGAAGATTTCCGGGGCATAGGCCGCCCGTGGCGGCTCGGATGGCGGCGGCGGCAGGATGGCGCGCAGCCGGGTGAGCAAAGGCGGGGTGCCGGGGGCGGCCAGCCGGATTTCCTCGATGTCCGCGCCGGGCATGCCCCAATCCCCGGCCTGTCCGGCGGGCAGCGGGTCATCCACTTCGGCCACGAAGCGGCGGAAGTCGTTTTCCACATGCTCGCGGCCATGGTAGGCGCCGGGATTGCGGGTGTGGTCGCAGTGATAGCCCACCAGATGGGGGTATAGGGATCGTGCCGGGCCGTGGCGCAGGGCCAGGCGGACGCTCAGGTTGGAATCGACGATCCAGCCGTTGAGCATGCGTTCGTCGAAGCCGTGCACCGCCTCCAGCCACGACCGGGGCAGCAATTGGAAGTCGCCGTGATTGTCGTACAGGGCGGGCGGCGAGCCCGCCACCAGTTCCGGCAGATGCAGGGGGGCACCCCATTCGCCCAGGAAGCGGAAGATGCCGTCGGGATCGCGGCGGTCCAGACTTTCCCACAGGCCCTCGGGCAGCTCATAGCGGGGCAGGTGATAGATGCCCGGTTCCAGCCCGGCGACCAGGGCGCTCAGATCGGCGCGGCCGCCCTGCGGCGGCAGGATCACCATGTCGGTGTTGGTGGACAGCACCCAGCGGTTTCCCCGGCGGGCGCGGCGCAAGGCGGCATTGCGCGCCACCGGTTCCATCACCGGCAGATGGGTGCGCCGCCGCCAGGGCTCCAGCTGGGCCGGGCGCAGGCGCAGGACCCGCAGCTTGTCGCGCGTGGCCTCGGTCAGGGTATCGGCGATGGCCTCGGGCAGGGTCGGCCACTGGTCCGGGGTATTGCAATCGACGAACAGGATTTCGTCGCCGTCGCCGGTCAGGATCTCGCTCAGGCAATTCAGGCTGATGGCGACCCGTTTGTGCAGGTTGTACCCGTGCGAGTCGTTGCGGCCGTACAGGATCAGCGACAGCATGACCCGTCCCTATGGCAGACACCCACGGCTTTTCCTCTGATCGTCATGCCGGTCAGGGTAGGAAGGAAACGATTAAGGAAGCGTTCATGACGGCGGCGCCATTCCGTTGCCCAATTTGCCCGCCTATGGCTATCTAGGCCCAACTGAATTGCGTGGGTGACCAAGTGGTGCGGATCTCATGATGATATACCCTTCCGTCTGTCCGCATGATTGCCCGTCCGCCTGCCCGGTGGACGTGGAGCGCAACGCCGACGGCACCATCGGCCGCCTGCGCGGTGCCGCCATGCCCTATACCGAGGGCGTCATCTGCGCCAAGGTCGCCCGCTATGCCGAGCGTGTCCATCACCCCGACCGCATCCTGACGCCGCTTGAACGCACCGGCGCCAAGGGTTCCGGTGTCTTTGCCCCGATCAGTTGGGATGGCGCCCTGGACCGGGTGGCCGAGGCATTCCAGGATGCCGCCCGCCGCCTGGGGCCGGAAAGTGTGTGGCCCTATTACTATGCCGGGACCATGGGGATGGTGCAGTACGGCGCCACGAACCGTCTGCGCCGGGCCATGGGCTATTCCGAACAGGCGGGCACCATCTGCGCCACCATCGCCGGAGCGGGGTGGCTGGCCGGTGTGGGCAAGAAGCGCGGCGTCGACCTGCGCGAGGTGGCCGACAGCGATCTGGTGGTGGTGTGGGGCGGTAATCCCGCCGCCACCCAGGTGCAGCTGATGGGGCTGATCGCCCAGGCGCGCAAGGCGCGCGGCACCAAGCTGGTGGTGGTCGATCCCTATCGTACGCCGACGGCGGAAAAGGCCGACCAGCATCTGATGCCGCGCCCCGGCACCGATGGCGCCCTGGCCTGCGCGGTGATGCATGTGCTGTTCCGCGACGGCCATGCCGACCGCGCCTACATGGCCCGTTACACCCAGGATGCCGACCGCCTGGAGGCCCATGTGGCGACGCGCGGCCCGGCCTGGGCGGCGGGCATCACCGGTCTGAGCGTTACCGAGATCGAGGAATTCGCCGCCCTTTATGGCCGCACTCAACGCAGCCTGATCCGTATCGGCTATGGCATGAGCCGTTCGCGCAACGGCGCCGTCAACGTCCATGCCGTCAGTTGTCTGCCCGCCATCACCGGGGCGTGGCAATACCCCGGCGGCGGCGCCACGCAAAGCCTGTCGGGGGTGTTCGCGGTGTCGCAGACCCTGACCCAGGCTCTGGACCTGCCGCACACCGCCCGTGTGCTGGATATGTGCGAGATCGGCGCGGTGCTGACCGGCGAGCCCGAGGCGCTGAAGGGTGGCCCGCCGGTCACCGCCATGCTGGTGCAGAACAGCAACCCGGCGACGGTGGCGCCCGAGACGGAAAAGGTCTGGCGCGGTCTGGCGCGCGACGATCTGTTCCTGGCGGTGCATGAACAGGTGATGACCTCCACCGCCAGATTCGCCGACATCGTGCTGCCCGCCACCACCTTCCTGGAGCATGCCGATCTGTACACCGCCTACGGCCACACCTTTTTGCAGGCGGCCAAGCCGGTGATCGATCCGGTGGGCGAGGCCCGCTCCAATCACTGGGTGGTGGGCGAGTTGGCCCGCCGCCTGGGCGGCGAGCATGCCAGCTTCGGCCTGAGCGAATGGCAGATGGTGGATGCCACCCTGCACGCCTCGGGCCTGCCCGGTGCCGACGAATTACACGCCATGCGCTGGCTGGATTGCGCCCGCCCGTTCGAGGAGATGCATTGCCTGGACGGCTTCGGCCATGACGGCGGCTTCCGCTTCGCGCCGCAATGGGGCCGGGCCGACATGCCGCCGCTGCCCGATCATTGGGCGGTGATCGAGGAAGCCAACGCGGAAACGCCGTTCCGCCTGATCACCCCGCCGTCACGCCATTTCCTCAACAGCTCGTTCAACGAGACCCCGACCTCGCGCAAGCAGGCGGGGCGGCCGACCGCGCTGATCCACACCGACGATGCCGCGCGGCTGGGGGTGGCGGACGGCCAGATTGTGCGGCTGGGTAATCATCGCGGCGCGGTGGTGGTGCATGCCCGTACCACTGACGGCATCGCGCGCGGCGTGGTGGCGGTGGAAGGCATCTGGGCCAACGAGGATTTCGCCGAGGGTTTGGGCATCAACACCCTTGTCGGCGCGGCGCGGGTGGCGCCCAATGGTGGTGCCGCGTTCCATGACAGCGCGGTGTGGGTGCGGCCCGAGTCCGACGAGAGAAACTCGTCGAGATCGGGCTAGGCCCAAGGGGCCGCGCGGCTTATGCCGCGGGAGGCAAGGGGCGCGGAGGCGCCCCGCCCGCCGTTTGAGGGCGGCATTGATCGGAACCGATCAATGCATATCGGTTTGAAGGGGGAGCCATGAGCGGCAAGGCGCGCGTCATCGTCGTCGGTAACGAGAAGGGTGGGACCGGCAAGTCCACCCTGTCCATGCACCTGATCGTCAGTCTGCTGCATGCCGGGCGCTCGGTCGGCTCCATCGACATCGACGCGCGGCAGGCGACGCTGACCCGCTATATCCAGAACCGCCGTGCCCGCAAGGATTTCGCCGAGCTGGAGCTGGCCTGCCCCGACCATGTGGCGCTGCCGCCCAGCGCCGACCAGGCGGCGGACGAGGCGCGGCTGCTGGAAACCATCCAGCGGCTGACCGTCCTCCATGATGCAGTGGTGATCGATACCCCCGGTTCCGACCATTACCTGTCGCGGCTGGGCCATTCCTTCGCCGACGTGCTGGTGACGCCGCTCAACGATTCGCTGGTGGATCTGGACGTGCTGGCCCGCGTTGATCCCCAGACCATGCGCATCGCCCGCCCCAGCCATTACGCCGAGATGGTGTGGGAAACCAAGAAGGCGCGGGCCATGCGCGGCGAGAAGGCGGTGGTGGATTGGATCGTGCTGCGCAACCGTCTGGCCCATCTGGACGCCCGCAACAAGCAGAATATGGAAAAGCTGCTGGCCGAACTATCCAAGCGCGTCGGCTTCCGCGTGGTGCCGGGCTTGGGCGAGCGCGTCATCTACCGGTCGCTGTTCCTGGAAGGCCTGACCCTGCTGGATTTGCGCCACAAGGTGCCGGGCTTCGAGATGAACATGAGCCACGTCGCCGCCCGCCAGGAATTGCGCGCGGTGGTGGACGCCATCGGCCTGGACAAGCCCGCTCCATGAGCCCTGCCCTGGCGCCGTTGCGCGCCGTCCTGGCGGCTGGCGGCTTCGATCTGGTGTCGGTGGACGTGTTCGACACCCTGCTGTTGCGCGGCACCCGCCCGGAATTCGCCCGTTTCGCCGACGTTTCCCGCGTGCAGCATCAGGCCCTGGGCGCGGCCTCGCCCGGCGCCAAGACCTTGCTGGCCTGCCGCCTGCGGGTGACCCGCCGCGCCTACGAGGCAGTGCGGGCCGGACGCTCGGGCGAGGTCCGCTTCGCCGCCATCCTGGACGAAATGTGCGCCGAACTGGCCTTGCCGCCGGACAGCGCCCAAGCCCTGCTGGCGGCGGAACTGGAGTATGAAACGGGCGTGTTGACCCCCAACCGGGATTTGGCGGAAGTATTGGCAGGGTTGGACCTGCCGTTGGTGGCGGTCAGCGACACGCCGCTGCCGGCTGCGGCACTGACCGGGTTGCTGGCCCGCTTCCTGCCGGATCTGCCGTTGCGCCGGGTCTATGCCAGCGCCGATGAAGGCGCGACCAAGCGCGACGGTGCCCTGTTCGATGTGGTGTGCGGGCGCGAGGGCGTGGCCCCCGGCCGGGTGCTGCATCTGGGCGACCATGCCCGTTCGGATGTCGTCGTTCCCCGGGCGCGCGGTCTGATCGCCGTGCATCTGCCGCGTCCGTCCTTGTGGCGCGGCGTGCACGGCATGCGTCACCAGCATTGGCGCCGTGCCCTGCGCCGTCAGGGACTGATCCCGTAATACCATATCCCGGTGATCGAAGCCGATCACCGGAGCCCTCATGCGCCGGGCGGGACGCCTCCGCGTCCCTTGGCTTCCGCGGCATAAGCCGCGCGGCCCCTTGGGCCTAACCAAATCCCCATGAGTTTCACTCACCGGGATTTGGTATCAGCGGGGCCGCTGTTGTTGAGCCGGTGCCGCGGCTGGTATAACCGTCCCCTCGGTTGGGCGGTCAAAGATTGAACAAGGATGGGGACATGACCAAGCTGAACGTGCGCAAGGGAAAGTTGGACGGCGTCCTGGTCATCGAGCCGCCGACCAATTTCGAGGATTTTCGCGGCGAATACATCGAGACCTATAACCGCGAAATCTACAGCGCCGCCGGAATCGATATGGATTTCCTGCAAGACGACATCTCGGTGTCGTCGCGTGACGTGCTGCGCGGCATCCATGGCGACGACAGCACCTGGAAGCTGATTTCGTGCCTGCACGGCAAGTTCTATTTCGTCGTGGTCAACATGGACCCGGATTCACCGCAATACCGCCAGTGGGAATCTTTCACCCTGTCCGACAAGAACCGTTTGCAGGTTTTGGTGCCGCCCAAGTTCGGCAATGGTCATCTGGTGCTGAGCGAAACCGCCATCTTCCACTACAAGCAGACCACCACCTACGACCGGGCGCGTCAGTTCACCGTGTTGTGGGACGATCCCCAGGTGAACATCTACTGGCCGCACCGCCATCCGATCCTGTCCATGCGCGATTGCGGATTGGCGTAAGCTTCACTTCTCGCCCATGTTCATCAGGACGCAGCCTTCGGTGTCGAAACGGAACGGCACTTCCAGCAGCGGCTGGGTGGCTTGGCGAACGGCGTCGCGGTATTCGGGCGGCACGTAGAACAGCAGGAAACCGGAGGCTCCGGCGCCCAGCAACTTGCCGCCCAACGCCCCCGCCTCGCGGGCGGCGGCATAGATGGAATCGATGCGGTCGTTGCTGATCTTCTCGGCCAGAGAGCGCTTGAGCTGCCAGGTTTCGTCCAGCATGCGGCCGAAATCGTCCAAATCGCCGTCACCTTCCAGAACGGCGCGGGCCTGATCCACCATGGCATGCATGCGGCGCAGATTGGCGGTGCGGCGGGCCATGTTGTCCAGCAGGCCGCGCGCCAGTTCGGAACTGGCGCGGCTGACGCCGGTATAGACCATCATCAGGCGGCTTTCCAAGGCGTGGCGGCGGCTGGGGGTGATCCCGAGCGGTTCGACGGTGATGCCGCCATCGGTGCCGAAGCGGATGACGTTCAGGCCGCCGATGGCGGTCGCCACCTGATCCTGCGAGCCGACGGTATCCTTGATCCAGTCCTGTTCCAGTTCGATGGCCTTGTTGAACAGCGTGGGCTTGTCGATGCTTTCGCCGCGCAGGGCCGAGAGGATGCGGATCAGGCCGACGGCGAAGGCCGATGAACTGCCGATGCCGGTGCGGGCGGGCAGGTCTGCCTGATGGTGCAGTTCCAGACCGGTGCCGTCGGTGAAGCCGAACATGCGCAGGCCCTCGCGCACCGCCGGATGCAGGATGTCGCCGACGCTGTTCACCGTCTCGATGTGGCTCCAGACGATGCGGTAACTGGTCGAGAAGAACGGCGGCAGCCAGCGGCCGCTGATGTAGCAATATTTGTCGATGGAGGTGGACAGCACGGCACCGCCCTCTTCGCGGTACCAGCGCGGGAAATCGGTGCCGCCGCCAAAGAACGAGATGCGGAACGGCGTGCGGGTGGTGAAGAAATTGGGCGAACGGAACGGCGCCTCGGAGGCCGCTTGCTGGTCGGTATCGGTCGGGGCGTTCCACTTAGGGGTGGAGTGCAGCATCGTCCAAATCCTCCGCCGTTCTGGCTTGGTGCGCGGGCGCGGTCTTTCATCCGCAACGGGCAAAAGTACAGCGGCTGATCTTAATTAATCGTCAAGCGGGGGGATGGTGCGTTCCGCCTGCACCAGACTTTCCGGCGTGCCGATATCCAGAAAGGCGCCGGGGGCGATTTCGACCCGGATGGCGCCGGGCGGCAGCTTTTGCAACACGTCCCGTTCCAGCGATTGCCCCGGCAATGCCGCGACCGTCTCGGCGGACAGCAGCACGATGCCGGTACTGACCAGTCCCGGTCCGTTGGCCGCCGGGTCCTTTTCCACGAAGCGGGTGACGCGCAGGCCGTCATCCACCTCGACCCGGCCATAGCGGCTGGTGTCGGGCATGCGCATGCACAGCAGCGAGGCGGTGGCGCCACTGCGCTGATGCTCGCGGGCGAAGCTGGCCAGGTCGGCGTCCAGCCAGGTATCGCCGTTCATGATCAGCACGGGTCCCGGTTCAACCCGCGCCAGGGCCAGCCGTACCGCCCCGGCGGTGCCCAGCGGCGCCGGTTCGATCACTTGATCCACCGTCAGCCCCGGCGGCAGGCGGGTGGCGGCCAAATGGGCGGTGACCTGGTTGGCCAGATGGCCCAGGCACAGCACCGCCCGCCGGGCGCCCTGGGCGGCCAGGAAATGCAACAGATGGTCCAGGAACGGGCGGCCATGGACCGGGGCCAGCACTTTGGGGCAGTCGCCCAGAATGCCGCGGATGCGGGTGCCCAGCCCGCCAGCCAGGATGATCACGGTGGGAAAGGGCGTGACGGTCATGGCGTGGTGCTCCGCAGGATGAACCCGTCATGGGCGCGGTTGCACGCCATCACCCGGTCCCGCGCCGCCGCCGACAAGGGCGGGCACGATCCGGCACGGCAATTCTCGGCCACATGGCCGGGGGTCAGCATGCCGGGGATGGCGCAGGCCACTGCCGGGAACCCCAGGACGAAACGCAGGGCGGTGGTGGTGCCGTCTTCCCCCTCGGGGCGGTCGGCGGCCTCCAGCAGGGCGCGGGCGCCGTCGGCCCAGGCGCGCAATTGCGGGCGTGGCCAGCGGGCGCGGTGATCGTCGGCGGCGAAATCCTCGTCGCCGCTCAGGGTGCCGGTCAGGAAACCGAAGCACAGCGGCGTGCGCGCCACCACCGCCACGCCCTCGGCCTCGGCGCGGGCCAACAGGCCGCATTCCTGGGCGCGGACGTCCATCATGCTGAAATTGCACTGGATCAGCCCGATCAGGCCGCTGTCCAGCAGCGGCAGGGCGTCGGCCGGGCTTTTGACGCTGGCGCCCAGCACCCGCACGGTGCCGTCCTCGCGCAGCCGCGCCAGACATTCGGCCACTTCGGGGCGGTCGCGCAGCAGGGTGGGGACGGGGTCATGCAATTGCAGCACATCCACCCAGCCGCCGCCCAGCCGCTTCAGACTGCCGTCCAGCGAGGCGCGGATGGCGCCGGGCGAGAAATCCGCCGGGCTGGAGAAATCGGCATAACCGACCTTGGTGGCGATCACCACCCGATCGCGGCGATGGTGGAAGGCGCGGCCGATCAGCTCTTCGCTATGGCCCTCGCCGTATAGCGGCGCGGTGTCGTAGAAGGTGACGCCCGCGTCGAAGGCGGCGTCCAGCGCCGCCAGCGAGACCGCGTCGTCGGTGGCGCCATAGGACCGCCCGCCCGCCACCGTACCGCCGATGCCCCAGGCGCCGAAGCCGATGGCCGACACGGTCAGGCCGGTGCGGCCCAGCAGCTGACGGCGCATGTCAGTAATGCCCCGCCAATTGCTTCTCGACCGCCTGATTGGTGTAGAGATAGGCGCCCTTCTTGTTGCCCCACCACACGACTTCGCGGCACCAGGCCTGCATGTCGTCGTAACGCGAGGCGGCGCGGTCGATGCGCACGGTCACCGGCCCGGCCCGCAGCGGCTCGGGCGTGCCCTGGCGCACGGCGATCCAGAAGGCGCGCACGTCGTGGTTCAGCTCGACCGAGATGTCGTCGGCGACGAAGGGCTGCTTGATCAGCGCCCGGTTCAGGCGGATGGCGTCGTCCAGCGCGGGCAGCGGCGGCAGCATGGACGACAGCAGGGCACCCGCTTCCTGGTAAAAGCGGTCCAGGCGGCCATCGGCGGTCAGGGTGATGAACATGAATTCATCGGCGGGCCAATAGATGCCCAGCCATTGTTCCGAGAAATGGTATTCCGGCCCGCCCTGCTGGATGACGCGCGCTTCCTCCAGGAAGAAATCACGGATTTCCGCCAGCAGCGGATGGCGCGCGGCATCGGCGGCCATGAACGCCTCGATCAGCACGCGATAGGACAGGCTGCCCAATTCGTGCGCCAGGATCAGCGGAATCTGGAACAGCTTGTCGAAATGCAGAAAGGCGGTCATGGACGCCGTGGCCCGCACCTTGCGCCAGTCGTCGGGCGGCAGGGTGGCGGTGGCGACCACCAGCCTTTGCACCTCGTCCACATCGTCTTCGCCCTCGATGCGGCTGCCGTGGATGTTGATGATGCGGCTGTCCACGGTGACCAGATTGTGGGTACGCACATAATCGGGATTGGCCATCTCGGCGTTGGGCAGGATCGACAAATTGTTGAACTGGATGCGGTTGTGCTGGCCCGAGCCGATCAGCGTGTCGATGCCGGTGATGAAGGTCTCGTAGGTTTCGCCGGGCAATCCCAGGATCAGGTCGGAAAAGGTCTCGACCCCGTCGCGGGTGAAGCGGCGCTGAAGCTCCAGATAGGTGTCCAGCGAGATGTTGTCGCGCTTGATGGCCTTGAGAACGCCGCTGTCCAGGGTCTGCATGGACAAGGCGACGCCCTTGCTCAGACCGGAATCGGACAGGATCTTCTGGGTGGCGTAGGCGCGTTCGGTGGCGTTCTTGGTGTTCTGCACCGACAGCGCCATCGGATAGCCGGTCTCGCGCTTCAGGCTGGCGACCCGCTCGGCCAGCTCCACGTCGCGCGGCAGGATGCCGAAATTGGCGTCGCAGCAGAAGATGAACTCGATGCGCTGGCGCGAGAACCATTCGGCCTCGGCCAACAGGCGGTCCATGGCGAACTTGCCCAGCTTGGCGGCGGTGGCCGAGCCCCAGTCGCAATAGGTGCATTGGAACGGGCAGCCGCGATTGGTTTCCCACAGACCGATCCAGCTTTCCTCGGGATGGGCGTCCATCAGCGGCGCGAACAGATTCTCCAGGAAGGGCGAGGGAACGTCGGCCAGATCGCGCAGCCGCTCGGGCCGTGCCGTCTGGATGAACGTGCCGTCGGCGGCGATGTGGCTGGTGCCGGAAATGGCGGCGAAATCCCGCCCCGGCAGATGCTCCAGCAAGTTCAGGAAGACCTGTTCGCCCTCGCCGTTGACGGCGACGTCGATGAAGGGATGGGCGCGCAGGAAATCCTCGGTGGCATCGGGCACATGCGGACCACCGAAGACGATGATGATCTCGGGTTTCCTGGCCTTGAGCCGCCGCGCGATCTCCAGCGAGATGCGGGCATTCCATACATAGGTGCTGAAACCGACCACATCGGCCTCAAGCAGGCTGTCCACCGCGCGGTGCACCGGCTCGCGCTTGAACACCGGCAGCAGGAAGCGGTAGCGCTCTGGCGTCGGGCTGTGGCGGCGCACGTACCCTTCCAGGCAGGCCACCGAATAGGGCAGGTAGCTCTGGCCGGAAAAACTGTTGTTGATCTGCACCAGGCCGACGCAGAGCGGGGGCGTGGTGCCGGTCATCGGCGTCCGGCCTTGTTCGGGGTGTTGGGCGAGGGTGCTCATGGGCGGCTCAGCACGGGCGCCAGATCAGCAGGGAATAGCCTTCGTGATAAAGGCTGCCAAAGCCAAGGCGGCGGCAATCGAGGATTTCCGCCTTGCCCTCGGCTTCCAACTGCCGGACGCGGGAATAATAGCCGGTCAGATATTTGCGGTGGGTGTGATAGCTGATGGCCATGTGGTCCACCAGATTATCGGGATCGTACAGTTCCAGCGCGGGCTCCATGCTGATCACCAGATCGGGCTTACGGGCCAGCAGCCAATCGACGAAGATGCCGTGCTGGTCGCCCACCTGCTCCAGCGCACAGAAGGTCATGGCCACGTCGCCTGTGCCGCCAAAGGCGAAATCCGCGTCGGGATTGAAGAAGTCGAAGCGGCGGCCACGCAGCTTGAACCCATGTTTGGCGCCGATGCGGTTCATCAGTTCGACCACTGACGGCGACCAGTCCAGACCGACCAGTTCCAGTTCGGGGCGCATCTGCGCCAACGTCACCAGATTGAAGCCGCTGCCGCAGCCGAATTCGCATACCCGGCGGGCATCGCCCAGCCAACTGGACAGCAGCCAGCGGCGCAGCACGCGGAACCAGTGGGTCTCGAAGGCCGCCACCTTGGGACGGGCGTAATCGCCGCCCAGCCGCAGCACCGGCGTCGCCCCCATGAACGGCGGGTCCAGGGCGGCCAGATCCTCGCCGCTGGCGTAATAGGCCGCGGCCAGATCGGACCAGGCCGCTTCCCAGATGCCGTGACGGGCGGCGCCCACCTGGGTGAAGGCGTCCAGCTTCTTCAGGATGCCCAGGATCACGGCATCGCGTTCGGCCTGATCCAGGCGGTGGTAGGTGAAGTCGTATTTCCCGGCCTCGGCGGCGATTGCCGCGCGGTCGCGTTCAGGGGCGCCAAAGGTGCGCAGAAAGTCTTCGACACCATAAACATGTTCGGAACTGGGCATCGGTCCTCCTCTCCGCGCTTTGGCAAGGCTCGGTTCATGGGATGCTAAGGCCAGAAGGTTACCAAAGCTTTGCCCTCAATCCCGGATATGGGGCAACAGCGCCAGCAGCATGCCCCCCAGATCGGCCACCACCTGGAATTCTCCGGCGGCCACCGCCTCCAGCAGGCGCGGCAGCGGCAGCACTTCGATGCGCATTTCCTCCAGGTCGCCGGAATGGGGGGCTTGCACCGGGACGGCATCGGTGGCGTGGAAATAGGTGACGGTGGCGCCGCCCTGGTTGGCATGGGTGCGGAAACTGCCCAGGTCGCGCCAGTTGGTGGCGGTGTAGCCGGTTTCCTCCAGCAATTCCCGCTGTGCCGCCGCCAGCGGTTCCTCGCCCTCCTCGATATGGCCGCCGGGCAGGGTCAGGCAGACGCGGCGGATGCCGTGTTTGTACTGGCGCTCGCAGAGAATGCCGCCATCCCTGGTCTGCACCAGCATGATGACGAAGCTGGCCATGTCGAATTGTTCGTAATCGTCCACCACCCGGCCGTCGGGCAGCTCGACCGTTTCCGTATAGATGGCGATGCGCCGGGTACGGAAGGTCAGGCGGCGGGCCAGGGTGCGCCAGGGCTGCAACTCGCTCATGGCCGGGCCTCGCGCAGCCAGCGGATGGTGTCGGTCAGTCCGTCCTCCAGGGCGATGGTGGGGGCGAAACCCAATGCCCGCGCCTTGTCGATGGCGATCAGCCGCTTGGGGATGGCGGTGGGGCGGGTGGGGTCGAAGGCCGGTTCGACGTCATGGCCGCAGATTTTCAGCACCAGCCGCGCCAGAGCGGCGATGCTGACGCTCTCGCCGCTGGCGATGTTGACCGGGTCGCAACTGCCGCCCTTTTCCAGCACCAGCAGGCTGCCGCGCACGAAATCGCGCACATGCAGGAAATCCCGTTCCTCGCCGCCGCTGCCCCACACCACATAGGGCGTCTCGCGTGCCTCGGCACGGCGGATCAGTCCGGCCATGACATGGCCGGTGGCCGGGTCGAAATTGTCGTGGCGGCCATAGATGGCGCCGGGGCGCACCACCGCCACATGCATGCCGGAGCGGCGGGCGGTGAACTCGGCCAGCCGCTCCACATAGCGCCGCGCCCAGCCATAGCCGTCATAGGACGGGTGCACCGGCCCGTCCCAGAATTCCTCTTCACGCACCGGATGGTCGGCGGCGGGATAGCCGGTGCTGCTGCCGAACACCAGCAGGCGCGGGACCTTGGCGCCCCAGGCAGCCCACAGCACGGCATTGGTCAGCGCCAGCATGTCGCCCATGCCCAACAGCGCGTCCTGCGGCCCCACCCCGGCGGCGCCCACCGATCCGGCGGCATGGATCACCATGTCGGCGCCCTGGCAGGCCCGCAGACAATCCTCGCGCCGGTTCAGGTCGGCCTCGATCCACTGGATGCGGGGATCGTCGAAGCTGGGCGGACGGTGGCGGCGGGTGGCCCGCACCCGCGCGCCGCGTGTCAGCAAATGCTCGACGAAATGGCCGCCGACAAAACCGGTTCCTCCCGTCACCAGCACGGTGCGGTCGCGGAAGAAACCGCTGTCTGCCGTCATGCCGGGCTGTCCAGCAGGTCCGCCACCGCGCGGCGGATGCCCGGTGCGTCCAGGCCGATGCGGGCGCGGATGTCGTGCACAGTGCCGTACCAGGCGCAGAACTGGTCGGGCAGGCCATGATACCAGGTACGCAGGCCCGGCACCTCGTTGATGGCTTCCTGCAATCCGAAGGCGTCATGCACCACCAGGATGCGGGTGTGGCGGAAGCGTTCGACCAGATCGCGGTCGATGGGCTTCAGGGTGTGGAAATAGACCAGATTGACGTTCAGGTCGCGGCAGCCGTCGATGACGTTGGGCAGGATCGGCCCGGCGGTCATCACCGTGACCGGGGCGCCGCAATCCTTGATCACCGTGCCCTTGCCGAATTCCAGATTGGTCTCGACGTCGTGCGGGTGGTCGGACAGCCGCAGATAGGTCGGCTTACCGCTGTCATAGGTGGCGCGCATCAGGGCATCCACCTCGCGCCGCGACCCGGGCTGCAGCACCTCCATGTCCGGCAGCAGGCGCAGGATGGCAAGGTCGGTGTAGCAATGGTGGGTGGCGCCGTCCCAGGCATAGTCGAAGGACGCACCGCAGGTGACGATGTTGACCGGCCAGCGGTTATAGCTGCAATCCAGCTTGATCTGTTCCAGGCTGCGTTCGGTCAGGAACGGCGCGATGGTGTGCACGAACGGCCTGAGACCGGTGGCGGCCATGCCCGCCGCCACGCTGATCATGGTGTTCTCGCAGATGCCCATGTTGTGGAAGCGGCCGGGGTATTTCTTGCCGAAATCCAGGAACATATAGACGCTGACATCGCCCAGGATGACGGCGATGCGGGGGTCCTGCTCGGCCAGGGCGAAACAGGTTTCCTTGAATTGCTTACGCATGGAGTTCCTCCCGCAGCCGGGCCAGTTGTTCCGCGTCGGGGGACTTGCGGTGCCATTCGTGGGTGTTGTCCACCAGGGTCTTGCAGCCAAAGCCCTTGACCGTGTCGGCGATCACCGCGCGCACGCCGGTCTGGGGGGCGGCGAACACCGCCTTCAGGGCCGCGACGTCGTGGCCGTCCACCTCGACCACCTCGCAGCCGAAGGCGCGGAAGCGCTCGCCGGGATTGGCGATGGGCAGGCAGCGGCTTTGCGATTTGTTGTGGTCGTAGATGATGGTCAGGTTATCCAGGCCGGTATTCACCGCCACCTGTACCGCTTCCCACACCGTGCCCTCGTTGGATTCGCCGTCGCCGATCAGGGTGAAGACGCGGTTCGGCCGTCCGGCGATGCGCTCGCCCAGGGCCATGCCGGTGGCGATGCCGATGCCGTGGCCCAGCGACCCGGTCGAGGCCTCGACCCCCGGCAGCTTGGTGCGGTCGGCATGGCAGCCGAAGCGGGAATTGTACGAACCGAACCCGGCCACTTCGGCGATGTCGAAATAGCCGTGTTCGGCCATGACCGCGTAATAGCCCAGGGCGGCGTGACCCTTGCTCAGGACGAAGCGGTCGCGCTCGGCCCAATCGGGGTGCTTGGGGTCGTGGCGCATCACCTGATACAGGGCGTACAGGCATTCCACCACCGAGAAGCAGGTGGGAATGTGGCCGTGGCCGCTGCTGTAGGAGATGTCGAGGATTTGCGCACGGATGCGCTGGCAGGTCGTATCCATCAATCCAGCACCGCGTAGCTGATGCGCGCCGTCATGGGCATGCGTTCGACGCGCAGGGTGTTGAGGCCCAGGACCTCGCGTACGGCGACGGTCTCGCCGGGGAAGATGTCGTCGCACAATTCGTCGAACACCAGCACGCTGCCCTTCATCAGATGCGGCTTGATGGCTTCCAGCGCGGCCTTGGTCGGCTTGTAGATGTCGAAATCGAAGATGGCCATGGAAATGACCGTCTCGGGGTGGGCGGCCAGATAGTCCGGCACGGTCTGGCAGGCGTCGCCCTTGACCAGCTCGTACTTCTTGAGGTGCGAGATGGGATTGGTCGCATCGTGCAGGCCGATCAGGCGGTCGAGGTAATCCTCGTAATTCTCGGACACCGAGAACGAGCCGTCCACGCATTTGCAGCGCTCGCCATCCTCGCCGCTCATGCCCTTGAAGCCCTCGAAGGTGTCGAAGCCGATGAGCTTGCGGTGGCGGTTGAACGGTTCGAAGATGCCGCGCAGCGCCGACAGCACCGCCAGCGACTGGCCCCAACGCACGCCGAATTCCATGATGACGCCGTGGGTGTTCACGATCTTCTTGTACAGCTCGTAGAAGAACAGCACCCGCGACAGGCTTTTCGAGGTCAGGAACAGCCCCAGATTGGCCAGCATCTCGTCATCGGGCAGCGGGGCATCGCGAAAGGTCTCGAACAGCGCCCGCTGGACGTCCTTCTCGCTCTGGCTCGACAGCACGATGGCGTCGTGTTTCTCGGTCTTCATCGGCTCCAGCTTTCCTTGTTGTCCTGCCACCAGGAGATTGTGCGGCGAATGCCGTCTTCGATGCCCACGCTTGGCTGCCATCCCAGCATGTCGCGGGCCTTGGCGCAATCCAGCGCCCGGAACGGCACGGTCTGCGGATCGTCCTCGCCATAGGCGATGCGCGACGGGGTGTGGCCCGCATGGCGCAGGGTCCATTCCACCACCTCGCCCACCGTGGTCTTGCGGCCCGAGCCGATGTTGAAGACGTCGAAGGGGATGGATGTGGCGTTCAGCATGGCGGTGACGGCATCGCCGAAATCGTCGGCGTAAAGCACGTCGCGCACCACATGCGGGCTGCCCCACACCGGAAACGGGTCCAGCCGGTCCACCGCCTTGCGGATGGTCGCGGCGATGAAATGCGAGGTGGCGGGGTCGAATTTGGCGTTGGGGCCGAACACATTGGCCAGCCGGGCGATCAGCACCTCCATACCGGTGCTGTCGTGCCAGAAGCGGCAGGCCTTTTCGCCGTAGCGCTTGCCCCAGCCGACGCCCATGAACGCCTGGGGCGGGTCGCGGTCCCAGGCCATCTGGTCCTCGCGGATGAAGCCGTCGAACTCCTGGTAGGCGCTGGCGGTGCTGACATAGATTACCCGGCGCACGCCCTCCTGGTGAAAGGCCGCCAGCAGGCGGGCGTCCATGACCACGTTGTCGGTGACCTGCCGCCACGGCTCGTCCCGGCTGGATTGCGCCCCGGCGGTGAAGGCGGCGGCCATCACCGCCGCGTCGCATCCGGCGGCGGCGCGGCGGCAATCTTTGGCCTCGGTCAGATCGGCATGCACCAGCTCGACGCGGGGATCGTCCGGCACGGCGCCGCCGCCGCGATGGCTGACCCGCACCCGGACCGACGGCGAATGACGCAGCAGGGCGCGCACCACGCCGCTGCCCGCCAGTCCGGTGCCGCCCGCCACAAGGATGGTCTTGCCGTCGATGAACATGAAACCGGGTCTCAGCGGTTGGGGAAAATCTGGCCTTGGGCCACGCGCTGGCGCCAATACTCCAGCAGGTCGGCCATGGTCTTCTCGAACGGAATTTCCGGCTGCCAGCCGGTATGGGCGCGGAACTTGCCGGTGTCGGGCACCTGCAGGTCGGCATCCACCGGGCGCAGGCGGCCGGGGTCGGTTTCGACCCGGATATCCTGGCGCGTGGACAGCGACAGCAGGTGGTCCAGCATGTCGCGCACCGAGCATGAAAAGCTGCCGCCGATATTGTAATAGGCCCCGGCCTGGGGATTCTTGGTCACCAGCAGGTAATAGGCCCGCACCGCGTCGCGCACATCCGACCATGTCCGCAGGGAATCCAGATTGCCGGTCTTCAGCACCGGCGGCTGCAATCCGGCCTCGATCATGGCGATCTGCTTGGCGAAGGTGGATTCGGCGAAGACGTCGCCCCGGCGCGGCCCGGTATGGGTGAACATGCGGGTGGTCATCACCGTCATGCCGAAGGCCTCGGCGTAATAGCGGCCGATCAGGTCGGTGCCGACCTTGGAAATGGCATAGGGCGAGGCCGGGTGGAAGGTGCATTCCTCGTTGATGGGCAGCTTCTCGCGCGGGACGCGGCCGAACACCTCGGACGAGGCGCAGACGTGGATCACCGGCTGGGTGTCGGCGCAATGCTGGCGCAGGGCGTCCAGCAGGCGGGCGGTGCCCATGATGTTGGTGTCCAGCGTGTCCAGCGGCGCGGTGAAGCTGGTGGCGGGATAGCTTTGCGCCGCCAGATGGAAGACGTAATCGGGCCGGGTCTTCTGCACCAGATCGAACAGCGACAGGGTGTCACGCAAATCGGCGTAATGCAGGAACACCCGGTCGCGGCAATCGATGCGTGGGATCAGGTGGCGGATGTTGTCCAGCGGGCTGCGCCAGCGGCACTGGCCGTGGATTTCCCAATCGGTGTGATCCAGCAGGAAATCGGCCATGTGAGAGCCGACCATTCCAGTGATGCCGGTAATGAGCACGCGGGGCATGGCAGTCCAGGGTGGTTGCGGTGGTAACGGTAATGGTAGGGAAAAAACGTTAACACTTCCTGGGTGTACCGAGACGGGCCGCGGCAGGCCACAGGGTGGTGTCGCGGCCGCCATCGGGCGGGCCGTCGGCCAGACGGCGCGGGCCGTCCAGGGCGGTGGCATCGGCGTGCAGCCAGGACCCCAGGGCGGCGACTTCGGCCTCGGTCGGGGACAGCAGCAGCCGTGACAGCGCCGCCCGGGCCGTCTCTACATTTCCATCCCATTGGTCCATGCCGTCCAGGGCAGCCTGTTGCAGGCGGGCGGCCTGGGCAATCTGTTCCGGCGGCAGGGCGGAGGGGGCGGTCGCGGGTACGCCCCGGGGTGAATAGCCCTGCAACTCGCCTTCGCCGGTGGCCAGCAGCGTCTCCAGCACGTCGCGATGGCGCAGCAGAAGGGCGGCGAAATCCGCTGGCTGGCCCAGTTCCGCCAACACGCCCGAGACAGTCCCGTTGCCCGCCATGGCCCAGTGGGCGCCGGGAGAGGTCATCAGATACAGGCCATGGACCGTCTGCCGCTGGCCGCTCAGGGCCAGGACCCGCTTGAGGCAGCGTTGGACCGTGGCGGCATAGCCCACGTCCAGCAGCAGGAGCGGCGCCGCCTTGAGCACATCCAGGTCGCACAGATGATTCATTATCGCAGCCCGCGTTCCCACGGCGGCCGTGTACAGTGGGTAGGCGATCTGCGGCAGGGTCAGCCAGTACTGGAAGCAGGGCAGGATGTAGCCCTCCAGACGTTGTCCCTCCATGCCCTTGGGCGGTGGCGGCAGGGACAGCTCGGCGGCCGCTTCGCCCCAACTGGCCGGGCGGTGGCGCATGCGCACCAGCAGGTTCAGCAGGTTTTCGTGATCCTCGGCATCGGCGATGGCGGCGATGGCGCTGGGGCGGCGGCTCAGCCACGCCATCGCCACCGGCCGTCCCAGGCGACGGGCGGCGGCTTGGCCCAGCACGGCGCCGTCGCGCATCAGCGCCAGCGGCACCAGGGTGGGATCGTCCTTCAGCCGCTGCGCGACGGCATCGGCCCAAACCGCCAGGACGGGGGCCAGCACGGTACGGCCGATGGCGGCGAAGACGTCATCCCCGTCCATGGCGCGCCAGCGACCGGGCCAGCCGTTCGGCCACTGCGTCGTCCAGGTCCAGCCAGCACGGCAGGGCCAGGGTGGTATGGGCCAGACGGGCGGTGACCGGCAGCGGCACCGCGTCGCATTGGGCGAAGGCGGGGTGCGAGGCAAGGCCGTCCTGCCACCATTTGCGCGCTTCGATGCCGTCCTGGCGCAGGGTGGCGACCATGGCGGCGGCGTCTTTCACCCGGATGGTGGGAGAGGAGCAGACGTAATCGTCGGCCAATCCGGCGGGCCAGTGGATGTCGCCCAGGGCGGCGGCTGCATTGCGCACCCGCTCCAGCGCCACCTGCCACAGCCGCCGGGTTTCCGGCCATTGGTCCAGCGCCGCCAGGGCCACGGCGGCGTGGTATTCGCTCATCTTGGCATTGGTGGCGACGGTGTGGCTGATGTGGTTGCCAAGAAAGCCGAAATTGCTGCGGGCACGGGCGCGGGCCACCAGATCGGTGTCGGCGCACAACAGAAGCGCGCCTTCGCCCGCCCCCAAGGTCTTGGTGGCGTGCAGGCTGATGATTGCGGGAACCGGGCCGGGCCGCACGGAATCGAAGGCGGCGGCGGCGTCGATGATTACCGGAATGCCGGTGCGCTGTTGGAACCGCGTCCAGCCGTTCCAATCCAGCGGCGCGCCGAACGGGCAGACCGGCATGATTGCGCCCACCGGCCCCGGCGCGGCGGCCAGGGCGGCCTCGGCCAAGGCCGGGGTCAGCATGCCGCCGGTTTCGTCCACATCGGCCAGATACGGGCGCAGATGGGCCTGGATGGCGGCGTGGGCGGTGGCGACGAAGGTCCAGGCGGGCATCAGGCACAGGGACCCTGGCGGTGCTCCGACCGCCTGCAAGGCCACGGCCAAACCCTGGGTGGCGTTGGACAGGCTGAGCACGCCGCCCGGCGGCAAACGCCAATGGGCGGTCAGCCGGGCCTCCAATTCCTGGGCCAGCGGGCCGAAATTGCTGTACCAGCGCGCGGAATCCAGCCGCCGCAGATAGGGCAGCAGCGCATCCGCCCCCGGCAATCGGGGGCGCATGACGGGAATAGCAGCAGGCCGCGCGGCGCCGCCGTCCGGCGTGCCCCGCGCTGATCCGCGATCATTCATCGCCGTTCCCCGGTGCGGGGCTCAGGCCTTCTTGGCGCCTTCCAGCAGACCTTCCGAAATCTGCAGGTTGACGTTGATCATGGTGTCGAGGGTATCGGCGCTGATGGCGTTGACGCCCTGCATCGTCCGCTCGGCCACGAACTCGGCCAGTTGGCGCAGGTTGGCCTTGACCGCGTCGGCCAACAGGCATTCCGGGCTGTTGACGATGGTCTTCAGCAGCACCCAGGTCTCCAGGTTGCGTTCCAGCGCAGCCGCCAGCAGCGACAGGTCGCTACGGTCCTGACGGGCCTCGTCCAGCAGGATCGCGGCCTGCGACAGCTGAAAGGCCTGCTCTTCGGCGAGAGACGTGTTCTCCTGGGTCATGTGCGGATTCCTCCCCTTGTGCCGTCGCGCGATTCTGCCGACGGATCGTCCATCCACCGGCCTACTGCCGACGAATGCCCCAGAGGCTACTGCGGAAATGGTGGTTGTTCAATGGCTTCCTGTGTGTGCCTCTTCCTTGTTACGAACCTCTCGATTAGATTTGTCCGGCCCGTGCGGCATGCAGGAAGAAGGGGACCAAGTATGAGCAAGGTGGCCGTGGTCACCGGCGCCGCCCGAGGCATCGGGCGGGCGACCGCACAACGTCTGGTTTCCGACGGTTTCCGGGTGGTGCTGGCCGGTCTGGGCGACGATGTGCTGGCGGTGGCCGGGGCCATGGGCGGCGACGGCGTCAAGGCCGACGTCTCGCGCGCCGAGGACGTGGCGGCGCTGTATCGCCATGTTCATCGCGCTTATGGGCGGCTGGACGTGCTGGTCAACAATGCGGGCATCCTGGGCGACGCCCGGCTGGGCATGATCGCCGCCGACATGATCGATCATGTGCTGGCCACCAACCTGAAATCGGTGGTGATGAACATCCAGGCGGCGTCCAAGCTGATGCGGCGCGGCGGTGGCGGCGCCATGGTGTCGCTATCCTCCATCGTCGGCCTGCGCGGCAACGAGGGCCAGGTGGTCTATGCCGCCAGCAAGGCGGGCATCATCGGCGCCACCCTGTCGGCGGCCAAGGAATTGGGGCCGGACGGCATCCGCGTCAACGCCGTGGCGCCGGGCTTCATCGACACCGACATGATCGCCGCCTTGCCGCCCGAGGTGACGGCGCAGCGCGTTGCCGCCATCCCGCTGGGCCGTCCCGGCACCGCCGCCGAGGTGGCCGACGTGGTGGCCTTTCTGGTATCCGACGCCGCCCGCTATGTCACCGGGCAGGTCCTGGGCGTGGACGGAGGGATGGTGCTGTGAGCCGGATCATCGTCGCCGGAGCGGGGGGGCTGGGGGTCGAGGTGGCGCTGTACGTGCGCGACGCCATGGCTGCCGGACGTCTGAACGGCGCACTTGCGGGCTTCATCGATGACGAAAAACAGGGACGTCTGGCCGATCTGGACCTGCCGGTGCTGTCGACCATCGATTCCTATGAACCGGCCGAGGGTGACCGTGTGGTGGTGGCGGTGGGGGACCCCGGCGGCCGCCGCCTGATCGCCGACCGGCTGGAACAGCGTGGTGCCCGCTTCGTGACCGTGGTGCATCCCCTGGCCTGGGTGGCGCCGCTGGCCCATCTGGAGGACGGTTGCGTGGTGGCGCCGTTCGTTACCATCGGTCCGCGTGCCCGGCTGGGCGCTCATGTGCTGGTCAATACCCATGCCGGGATCGGGCACGATTGCGTGATCGGCGCCTGTTCCGCCATCTCGCCCCATGCGGTGCTGAACGGGCGGGTCGTGCTGGGGCAAGAGGTGATGGTCGGCTCGGGCGCGGTGGTGGTGCCCGGCCAACATTTGGGCGCCCGCGCCCGCCTCTCGGCGGGAAGTGTGGTGCAATCGGCGGTGGCCGCCGATACGACGGTGTGGGGTAATCCGGCGCGGCCGCTGCCGCGGGCGGCGCAATCGTGAACGGAGACCATCTCGGCATGGATGTGGAAGCTGTCCTGGCACAAGGCATCGCTCATCATCGCGAGGGGCGGGTCGATCTGGCCGCCCGCGCCTACAAGGAGGTCCTGCTGCAGGCGCCGGACAACGCCGACGCCCTGCATCTGATGAGCGCCCTGGCGCTGAGCGGCGGCAAGCTGGAGGTGGCCGAGCAACTGGCCCGGCAGGCGGTCCAGGCGGCGCCGGATTGGTTCGCCCCCTTGCTGGCCCTGGGCAATGCCCAACAGGCGCGTGGCGATCTGGCTGCGGCGGAACAGGCCTTCCGTGCGGCGCTGGACCGCTTCCCGCAATCCGCCGAGGCCTATTGCAACCTGTCCAGCGTGCTCAACGAACAAAGCCGCCATGACGAGGCGTCGTTGGCCGCCGCCCGCGCCCTGACGTTGGATGCGGCCATGCCGGAAAGCCATAACAATCTGGGCAACGCCCTGTTGGCCCTGGACAGCCCGGAAGAGGCGGAGCAGTGCTACCGTCAGGCTATCAAGCTGCGACCCGATTACGCCAAGGTGTGGTTCAACCTGGGTGCCGCCCTGAATGCGCAGGATGATGCCGACGGGGCGGTCGCGGCCTATCTTGAGGCATTGCGGTACAATTCCGACCCGGAATGGCGCTACCGGCTGGCCTGTATCCTGTCGCGTTTCGGCCGTAACGCCGAAGCTGAAGCCGAGTTCCGCAAGGTACTGGCAGAGGTGCCCGACCATGTGCCCGCCCTGGTCAACCTGGCCAATGCGGTGGCTTGGCAGAACCGCCACGAAGAAGCCCTTACCCTTTTGACCGATGGTCTGGCGCGGCTGCCGGAAATGCCGGAACTGCACTGGAATCTGGCCTTGCTGCTGTTGCGCCTGGGACGGATGGAAGAATCCTGGGAGCATTATGAATGGCGCTGGCGGATGGAAAGTTTCGCGCCCTATCGTCGCGACCTGGGCGGAGCGCCGTGGGATGGTGTCGCGCCGCTGGCGGGGCGGACCATCCTGGTGCTCGCCGAACAGGGCTTCGGCGATGCCATCCAATTCGCCCGTTTCGTGCCGGAACTGGTGCGGCGCGGCGCCCGCGTGATCCTGGAATGCCGCCGAGGCCTTGGGCGCCTGATGGGAACCCTGGGGGCAGGGATCGAGATTCTGGACGGTGGCGCCCGGCCTGATTTCGAACTGACGGTGCCGTTGCTCAGTCTGGGGGCTCTGTTGGGGGCGCGGCTGGATGCCCTGTCGCCAGCGCCCTATCTGTCGGTGCCGTCCGGTGCCGGGGACTTTTCCGATGTGGCGGCGCAACCGGGGCTCAAGACCGGTCTGGTGTGGGCGGGCAGTCCGACCCGTGCCCGCGCCGGATTGCGGTCGCTGTCGGCGGCGCAGATTGAGCCTCTGTTCGGCCTGGACGGCGTTGCCTTTTTCGGCCTGCAGGTCGGTACCCAAGACCAGCCGCGTGGCGGGGTCTACACCGATCTTGCCCCGCGCCTGACGGATTTCGCCGACACCGCCGCCGCCATCATGGCGCTGGATGTGGTGGTCACCGTGGATACCGCCGTGGCCCATCTGGCCGGGGCGTTGGGCAAGACCGTGCTGATCATGCTATCGACACCATGCGACGGCTATTTCTGGATGCTGGACCGCCCGGATACGCCGTGGTACCCCTCGGCCCGCCTGTTCCGGCAGACGCGGGACGGCGAGTGGGCCGACGTGCTGGAGGCGGTGCGGGCCGAGCTGCAACGAATGGTGACGGGGCGATGACCATCCAAGTGCGACTGGCGGCGGTGTTCCGCGATTGCTTTGAACTGGCCCCGGACGCGGCGGTAGAGGACCTGGCCTATCGCGGCCTGCCCGCCTGGGATTCGGTGGGGCACATGCGGCTGGTCGCGGCCATCGAAAGTGAATTCGATATCCTGCTGGAAACCGACGATGTGCTGGACCTGTCCAGCTTCGGCAAGGGTGTGGAGATCGTGACGCGGGCTGCTGCCGCGCCCTGAGAGGGCGCGGCCTGCCGCGAAATCAGTAGCCGTTGGCGCTCAGCAGCGCGTCACCGAATGATTGCTTGGTCGGCAGCGCAGTGTTGAACATCTGCTGGATATAGTCGGCGGATCGGGCCGATGTCAGCGCCAGCGAATTGTTGTAGATGTCGAAGCGGCTCTGGATCGCCTTTTTCTCGGCAAGCTTGGCATCCACTTCCTCGTTGGCGACCCGGTCGTAATCCTTTTGCAGGTTCTGCATCTTCGATGTCAAAGACGAGCTCATGGTCGACAGCTGCGCCTGGTCGATGTTGAAGTCCAGTTCGATGCGGGCCATCTTCTTGAAGCCCGCCGCCAGATCAGCATTGGCGCGGTCCACGTTCTCCGGCACGCTCAGATCGCCGTACAGCCAGGACGGCAGCACACCCAGGCCGCCGCGCTTGACGGTGCCGGTCAGGGTCACCGGATTGGCGGGATCGGTCATATCCTGGAACTCGACCTGATCGCCGGTCATGGACACCAGCTTCAGATCTGCCCGCTTGATCTCGCGCCCGGCGCCGGACAGCACGCCGGTGCGGCTGTTGGAAGTCAGGATGCCTGCGCCGCCATCCAGTTCGATGGCGTAGTCATTGCCGATGTAATGGTGGGTGATTTCGGCGGACATGACGCCGGAAGACACCACTTCGGTGGTGTCGCGCCACGATCCACGACTGTTGGTGTTGTTGCTGATGACGCTGTCCTTGTTGTACTTTTCGTTGGCCAACAAGGAATTCTGGGCGTCGAAATAGTTGTCGAAGGCCGCCGGGCTGGGGCTCGAAACCTTCAGCGCCGCCTTCATTTGCAACATGTATTCACGGACGTTCTGGAAGCGCTTCTGGCCGTTCTGGACGTTGCTCAGCCATTGCGACACGCCCAGCTTCTCGTCGCCCAGCTTATTGATCTGATCTTCGATGGCGGCAGCGGCCGAACCGTCGTACTTGGCGTCGACGGCGGCTTTTTCCTTCTCCATCCGCTGCGCCTGGGCATACTTGACGATGAGCAGGGCGCGCTCGGACATGCCTTGATAAAGGTTTAACTGCGACGAAAACCAGTCAGAAGCCATGATGAACCTGCCTTGGCCGCCTTCGGGCGCACATTGTGGGTGGACATTCTGCCTACACCTTGGCATTTCAACCATAACACGCTGCGCGTGGCGATGCCACGCTTTCATGAAGCTCCCAGGGCGATGCCACGCTTTCATGAAACTCCCAGGGCGATGTCACGCCTTCCTTAGGGCGTCATGCCCAACAGGTCCTGCTCCGCCCCGGTCAGGTCCTCGGGGCGGCCGATGTCGCGCCAATATTCGTGCAGCGGGAAGGCGGCGACCTTCAGGTTCCGCTCCTGCAACAGCTTCAGCAGATCGGGCATGTCCAGGCGCTGGCCGGGCGGCAGCAGGTCAAGAACCTGGGGGGACAGGGCGTAGATACCAGCATTGACGAGGAAGGTCTGGGACGGCTTTTCCTGCATGTCCAGCAGGGTTTCGCCATCGATGCGAGCGACGCCATAGGGAATCTGGATGGTGTATTGCGACACGCAGACGGTGGCGGCGGCGCCGGTGCGGTCGTGGAAGTCCAGCAATTGCCGCATGTTGCCGGTGGTCAGCACGTCGCCGTTGATGACCACGAACGGTGCGCTGGGGCGTTCGGGCAGCAGCGACAGGGCGCCCGCCGTGCCCAATTGCTCCTTTTCCTCGACGTATTCCAGTTGCGCGCCCAGGCGTTCGCCGTCGCCCAGGCAGGCGCGGAAGATGGCGGCCTTGTAGTTCAGGCACAGGATGAAGCGCTCGAAACCCTGTTGGCTCAGCGATCCGATGGTCCATTCGATGATCGGCTTGCCGCCCACCGCCAGCAACGGCTTGGGGACGGTATGGGTCAGCGGCCGCAGCCGGGTGCCCAGGCCGCCGGCCATCAGCACCACCCAATTGTCCAGATGCTCCTGCTTCAGCAGATAGGACAGGGTTTCCAGCCCGACCACCCGGCGGCGTTCGTCCAGCAGCGGCATCTGGGCGATGCTGTGCTGGCGCATGATGGACATCAGGATGTGGCGTTTCTGCCCCTGGTCGGCGGTGACGGGCGAACGGTTCATCACCGTCGCCACCGGCTCCGACAATTGCCGTCCGGCCAGCAGGCCGCGGCGCACGTCGCCGTCGGTCACCGTTCCCAGCAGGACCTGATCATCGTCCACCACGATGGCGATCTGCTCGGCCGAGGCGTTGATGACCGCCACGGTTTCGATGATCGGCAGCGATGGCGGGATCAGGGTTTTCCGGTAATCCTTCATGCTCGGTCATCTCTGGCGGCGGGGGGGGATGTCTTCCGCGTAGGTTCGGGGACAAGTGTTGAAGGATTGTTAATCACCCCGCCCTTATATCTGGAAACGCCAAAACCAAGACCTCGGGCGATCATGGGCAAGATACTGGTAACCGGTGCGGACGGCTTCATCGGCTCTCATCTGGTGGAGGCCCTGGTCCGCGCGGGCCACGATGTGCGTGCCTTCGTGCTGTACAATTCCATCGGCACCTGGGGCTGGCTGGACCGCGCCCCCGCCGATGTGCAGGGGCGGTTCGAGGTTTTCGCGGGCGATATCCGCGACGAGAACGGCGTGCGCGTCGCCACGGCGGGCTGCGACACCGTGCTGCACCTGGCGGCGCTGATCGGCATTCCCTATTCCTATCACTCGCCGTCCACCTATGTGGACACCAACGTCAAGGGCACCCTGAACGTGCTTCAGGCGGCGCGTGACCTGGGGGTGGGCCGGGTGGTCCACACCTCGACCAGCGAGGTCTACGGTACCGCCCAATACGTGCCCATCGACGAGGATCATCCGCTACAGGGCCAGTCACCCTATTCCGCCAGCAAGATCGGCGCCGACCAGATGGCGCTGGCCTATTACCGGTCGTTCGAGGTGCCGGTGGTGGTGTGCCGCCCGTTCAACACCTTCGGTCCGCGCCAGTCGGCCCGCGCCGTCATCCCGTCGGTGATCGGCCAGATCGCCGCCGGGCAGCGGCGGCTGAAGATCGGCGCGCTGACGCCGACCCGCGACTTCACCTATGTCTCGGACACCGTGGCCGGGTTCATGGCCCTGGCATCCTGTGACGCGGCTGTGGGCGAGGTGGTCAATCTGGGGACCGGCTTTGAAATCTCCATCGGCGACACCGTGCGGCTGATCGCCGAGGTGATGGGCGCCGAGATCGAGCTGGAGCAGGACGGCCAGCGTCTGCGCCCGGAGAAAAGCGAGGTCAACCGCCTGTGCTCGAACCGCGACAAGGCGTTGCGTCTGGCGGGCTGGCAGCCCGAGCTGGCGGGGGCCGAGGGCTTCCGCAAGGGGCTGGAGCAGACCGCGCGCTGGTTCACCGACCCGGCCAATCTGGCGTTCTACAAAACCGACCTTTATCGGGTGTGATGCCATGAGCGTGGACAGCGCCGCCTTTCTGGCCGCCCTGCGCGGCGCCCTGGCCGACAGCACCGCGCCGGTGGCGCTGCACCAGCCGGAATTCGCCGGAAACGAATGGGCCTATGTGAAGGAATGCATCGACACCGGCTGGGTGTCCTCGGTCGGTGCCTATGTGGACCGGTTCGAGCGCATGCTGGCGGAGATTTGCGGCGTGCGTCACGCGGTGGCGGTGGTCAACGGCACCGCCGCTTTGCATGTGGCGCTGATGCTGGCCGGGGTGCGCAGCGGCGACGAGGTGCTGGTCCCCGCCTTGACCTTCGTCGCCACCGCCAACGCCGTACATTACCTGGGGGCGGTGCCGCATTTCGTCGATGCCTGCCCCGACCGCCTGGGCCTGGACCCGGCGGCGTTGGAGCGCTGGCTGGAGCAGGTGGCCGAGATCACCCCCGATGGTGCCCGCAACCGCCTGACCGGGCGGCGGCTGGCGGCGGTGGTGCCCATGCATGCCTTCGGGCATCCGGTGGACATGGATGGCCTGGCGGCGGTTGCGGCGCGTTTCGGCATCGCGGTGGTGGAAGACGCAGCCGAATCCCTGGGCAGTTCCTATCGCGGCCGTCCGTGCGGTACGCTGGGGCGGTTGGCGGCGCTCAGCTTTAACGGCAACAAGATCGTCACCACCGGCGGCGGCGGCGCCATCCTGACCGACGATCCGGTGCTGGCGGCGCGGGCCAAGCATCTGACCACCACCGCCAAGCAGCCGCATCGCTGGGAATTCGTCCATGACGAGATCGGCTTCAATTACCGCCTGCCCAATTTGAACGCCGCCTTGGGCTGCGCCCAACTGGAACGCCTGCCCCATATGCTGGCGCGCAAACGGGTGCTGGCCGAACGCTATGTCCAGGCCTTCGCTGGCATGGCCGGGCTGCGCGTGGTCACCGAACCCATGGGCGACCGCAGCAATTACTGGCTGAACGCCGTGGTGCTGGACGAGGAAAACGAGGACCGGCGCGACCATCTGCTGGGCGCCGCCTGCGATGCCGGGTTCCAGGTGCGTCCGGCCTGGCGGCCCATGCATCTGTTGCCCATGTATGGCGATTGTCCGCGTGCGCCGCTGCCGGTGGCCGAGGCGCTGGGGCGGCGGCTGATCAACCTGCCCAGCAGCGCCATCCTGGGCGGGGCGGCGGCATGAACTGGGATGTGGTGGCCTCTGGCGATGGCGAACGCTGGGCCGCCGCGCTGGCGCGGGTGGGATGCCGCGACCCCTATTATCTGGCCGCCTATCACGATGCCTATGGTTATGATGGCGGCCAATCCTTCCTCTATGTGGCCGAGGATGGCGGCGAGACGCTGATCCATCCGTTCCGCCTGCTCCCCATTACGCAGGTCGGCGCCCGCCCGGTGGCGCCCGGCCTGCACGATGTGGAAAGCGTCTACGGCTATGCCGGGCCGCTGGCCACCTGCGGCGACCCGGCCTTTTTGGCCCAGGCCTGGGCGGGGTTCGAACCCTGGCTGGCCGAGCGGCGGGTGGTGTCGGAATTCTGCCGCTTCCATCCCGTGCTGCGCAGTGAACGCTTTGCTCCTCCTGGCATGAATGTGCTGCATGACCGCGACGTGGTCGCCATCGATCTGACCCAGGGGGCCGAGGCGGTCTGGGCCGGGTATGAATCGGTTCAGCGGAACCGGGTGCGCAAGGCCCAGGGCGCCGGGTTGTCCCTGGCGGTGCAATCCTACGGCGACGGGCGCGCGGCCTTTGTCCCTCTGTACGAAGCGACCATGCGGATGCTGGGGGCCGGTGAATTCTATTATTTCCAGCCCGCGTATTGGGACAATCTGGCGCGGTTGGGCGAGGCGCTGGCCGTCGCCACCGTATCCCATGGCGGTACCCCCATCGCCGCCGCATTGTTTCTGGTGGCGGATGGGGTGGTTCATTATCACCTGGGCGGCAGCTTGCCGGAAAGCCGCGGCCTTGGTCCCAATAACCTGCTGTTTCACGGCATCGCCGCCTGGGCCATGGAGCGGGGCGGGCGGATGCTGCTGCTGGGGGGCGGACGCAGCAACCGCGACGATGACGAATTGCTGCGGTTCAAGGCACGGTTCTCGCGGTTGCGGCTGCCGTTTCATCTGGGCAAGCGGGTGGTCGATGCTGCGGCCTATGGCGACCTTAGCGCCCTTTGGCAGGAAGAAAGCGGTCGGGTGCCACCGCCCGTATTGCAACATTACCGCCTTCCCACAGGAGGAACCGGGGCATGACCACCATCGGAACGCTGGCCGACAGCCATCTGAAAGTCTGGGACGACATCTTCCGCTCGCGCGCCTGGGGGCGTTATCCGCCCGAAGACCTTGTCCGCTTCGTCGCCCGCAATTTCTACAAGGCGCCCGACCGCCGCGCGGTGCGCATCCTGGAAATGGGCTGCGGTCCCGGAGCCAATGTGTGGTTCATGGCGCGCGAGGGCTTTTCGGTGTCTGCCATCGATTTTTCGCCCGCCGCCATCGAGCAATTGGGCCAGCGCCTGACCGCCGAAGCCATTCCTTTCGATCCGGCGGAACTGAAGATCGGCGATTTCTCGCGCCTGCCGTGGGGCGACGGGCTGTTCGACGCAGTGGTGGATGTGGAAGCCATCGCCCATAATTCCCTGTCGGTGGTGCGTCAGGTGATGGCCGAGGCCCATCGTGTGCTCAAGCCCGGCGGCCTGATGTTCTCGCGGATGTTCGGCGACCGCACCTCGGGCGCCAATACGGACGAGGAAGCGCGCGGCCCGCTCCAGGGTGTCGGCGTGCTGCATTACTTCTCCCGGACCGACGTGACCGAGGTGTTCTCGCCCTTCGCTTCGGCGCAGCATGATTGGCTGCACCGCGCCGATGGGTCGGACGTGGAGTTTTTCGAATGGCTGACCGTGGCCCGCAAATGAGCGCCATCCGCGCACTGGTGGTGGGATACGGCTCCATCGGCCGCCGCCATAGCCAATTGCTGACGGAGTCGGGCGCCGAGGTGGCGGTGGTCAGCCGACGCGGCGAAGGGGCGTATCGCAGTGTCGCCGAAGGCGTCGCCGACCATCGCCCCGATTACGTGGTGGTGGCGACCGAAACCTCGGACCATGCCCGCGTGGTGGCGGAACTGGCCGCCTGCGGCTATGGCGGGCGGCTGGCGGTGGAAAAGCCGCTGTTCGACGCCCCCGGCCCGTTCCCGTGGACCGGCTTCGCCAAGGTGGCGGTGGCCTATCCGCTGCGCTGCCATCCGGCGCTGATGGCGCTGAAGGCGGAATTGGGCGAACAGCGGGTGCTGGCGGCGCAATTCTATGTGGGGCAATACCTGCCCGACTGGCGGCCGGGACGCGATTACCGCGACACCTATTCCGCCCATGCCGACCAGGGCGGCGGCGTGCTGCGCGACCTCAGCCACGAACTGGATCTGGCCAACTGGCTGTTGGGGCCGTGGCAAAGGCTGGCGGCCAGCGGCGGCCATTTCAGCGCGCTGGAAATCGACAGCGACGACGTCTTCGCCATCCTGTCGCGGCATGAACGCTGCCCGGCGGCGACCATCCAGCTCAATTACCTGGACCGCCGCCTGCGCCGCACCATCCTGCTGCACACCGACCACCATTCCTACGCGGTGGATCTGGTTGGCCATTCCCTGCAACGCGACGGTGACGCGCCCCAGGTCTTCGCCATCGAGCGCGATACCTATTTCCGCAATCTGCACCATGCCATGTTGAGCGGCGATGACGCCCATCTGTGCACCCTGGCCGAGGGATTGAACGCCATGGACATGGTGGCGGCGGCCGAATGTGCCGCGGCGGGGGTGGATTGGCAATTGCCCCCCAAGCAAGGAGAATCTTGATGGCCCAGAACCGGCTTTGTACCATTTGCGCCCGTGGCGGCTCCAAGGGGGTGCCGGGCAAGAACGTGCGTGACCTGGCGGGCAAGCCGCTGATCGCCCACAGTATCGCCCAGGCGCGCGACAGCGGTTTGTTCGCCGCCATCGCCGTCAGCAGCGATTCCCCCGCCATTCTGGAAACCGCCCTGCAATGGGGGGCTGATCTGGCGATCGAACGCCCGGCCGAGATGGCGTCGGACAATGCCGCCAAGCTGCCCGCCATCCGTCACGCCATGCTGACCGCCGAGGAACGGCTGGGCCGCACCTTTCCGCTGCTGGTGGATCTGGACGCCACCTCGCCCCTGCGCCTGCCCGAGGACATCGCCGCCACCGTGCGCATGGTGGAAAGCGGCGAGGCGGGCAACGTGCTGACCGTCGCCCCGGCCCACCGCTCGCCCTATTTCAACATGCTGGAGCAGGACAAGGACGGCCGCGTCTATCTGTCCAAGCCGCTGCCCGCCACCATCGTGCGGCGCCAGGACGCGCCCGATTGCTTCGACATGAACGCGTCCATCTACACCTGGGCGCGCCATCCCTTCGTGGATGCGCCCTATGTGATCGACGACCGTACGCGGCTGTATGTGATGCCGCGCGAACGCTCCATCGACATCGACGACGAAGTGGATTTCGCCATCGTCGATTTCCTTCTGCGCACGCGAAAGGGCATGGCATGAGCCCCGATCAACTCCCCGATTACCGCGACATCTTCTCGCTGAACGGCAAGGTCGCGGTGGTGACCGGCGGCTCCGGCATCCTGGGGCGGCATTTCTGCTCGGCCCTGGCGGCGCACGGCGCCCGCGTGGCGGTGGCCGACGTCGCCGCCGCCAAGCCCGGCGATCTGGCCGAGGCGTTGCAGGCGCGCTATGGCGTGCCGTGCATCGGCGTCGAATGCGACGTGTCGTCGGAACCCAGCGTCAATGCCCTGCGCGATCAGGTGGTCGAGCGGCTGGGCGGCGTGCATGTGCTGATGAACAACGCCGCCTTCAACGGCAACGACCCGGTCAAGGCCGATGCCCCGGTCGAGGAATTCGAACTGGAGACCTGGCGCGAGGTGATGGCGGTCAACGTCGAGGGCGCTTTCCTGATGGCCCGTGCCCTGGGTCAGGTGATGATCGACCAGGGCCAGGGCGGCAGCATCATCCAGACCTGTTCCATCTACGGCATGATGGCGCCCGACCAGCGCATCTACGAAGGCTCATTCTTCCGCGGCCGTCCGATCCAGAGCCCGGCCATCTACAGCGTGTCCAAGGCCGGGCTGCACGGCCTCAGCTTCTATCTTGCCAGCTATTGGGCCAAGCACGGCATCCGGGTCAACTCGCTGGTGCCGGGCGGTGTGGAAAGCGGCCAGAACGAAGCCTTCAAACAGCGTTACGGCAACCGTATCCCGCTGGGCCGCATGGCGCGGGCCGGGGAAATCGTCGGTGCGGCGGTATGGCTGGCCTCGGATGCCTCGACCTACGTCACCGGTCAGGCCATCCATGTGGATGGCGGCCTGTCGGCGTGGTGAATTGCGGGTGATGCTTGTAAAGAAAGCCGTCATTCCCGCGCAGGCGGGAATCCATGTGTCCGCACTGTCGCTGCACGGCCATGGACACCCGCTTTCGCGGGTGTGACGCACGGGGGAGCGTTCTCCCTATGCCCCGTCGTTGAAGCGTTTGGTGATCAGGCGGGGTCCCAGGTCGATCCCGCCCAGCACCGCCAGAATGCGCTCGACCGCGTGACCGTCGCCGTAGGGATTGCTCAAATCGGCCAGTCCGGCGCGGAATTCCGGCGACAGGGCCTTGGTCCAGGCTGCGGCCACCGCGTCGGTTTCGGCAGCGGCGTGCAGCACGTTGGCCGGGGCGACGCGACCGCGCTGGCGTTCACCGATATTCACCACCGGCAGGCGGAACGACGCCGCTTCGATCAGTCCCGACGATGAATTGCCGACCATGCAATCGGCCTGGTTCAGCACATCCAGATAGCGGACGCGGCCCAGGCTGGGCACCAGACGGCAATGGGGGCGGCTGGCGGCAAAGCCGGTGATGGCGGCGGTGATGGCGGCGGAGCCGGGATCGCTGTTGGGATGGGTCAGCACAATCTGGCTGTCCACCCTTTCGGCGGCGGCCAGCACGCGGGCGATCAACGCGGCGCTGCCCGCCGGGTCCATGCTTTCCGGGTGCAGGGTGAAGATGGTCAATGGCCGCGCCGGGTCCAGATCAAGCTCGGCGAACACCGCGTCGCGCGGGCGGTAGGGGTGGCTGGGGATGACATCCAGGCCCGGTTCGCCGGTGACGTGGATGCGCCATGGCTCCTCGCCCAGTCGTTCCAGGCGGCGGGCGTATTCCGGCATGGCGGGAAAGTGCAGGTGGCTCAGTTTGGTGACGGCATGGCGGATGCTGTCGTCGATCACCCCTTCGGTCAGCTCGCCGCCCGAGATGTGGGCCACCGGCACGGTCAGCGGCAGGGCGGCGATCACCGCCGGCATCATGTCGAAACGATCGCCCAGCACCACCAGCAGATCGGGGCGCAGGCGGTCCAGGGCGCGGGCGAAGCCGCTGACCGCCGTGCCCATGGCCATGGCGACCTGGACCGAGGAATCGTCAGCGGGGGCGGCGGGGACCATGACCAGCGGGCTGGACAGCCCCGCTGTCTCGATCTCGGCCAGCGAGGTGCTGCCGGGCAGATGCATGCCGGTGATCAGCACGGTGACGGCGAAACGCGGATCGCTCTCGGCGGCGCGGATCAGCGGCAGCAACAGGCCGAAATCCGACCGCGCCGAGGTGACGAAGGCCAGGTGGAGGGGCATTACCGGATGTCCCGCCAGTCCAGCATGGCGCCCGCCGCCAGCGGCCGCGCCACCCGGCGGCCCACCACCAGATCCACCTGCATGGGCGAGATGCCGCCGCCGGGCCGCAGCGGCACCAGATGGGCGGCCTCCAGCAAAGTGCCCTCGGCCAGATCGCAGGCTGCGTGCAGGCTGCGGCGGGCGACGGCGCGGGTGTTCGCCTCGGATGCGCGCATGCGCTTGACGCCGTCGCCCAGCGCCGCTTCGACGTTACGCAGGTCGCGGATCAGGCTTTTCAGCTCGGCCGGTTCGATGGAGGCCGGGTGGTCCGGGCCGGGCAAGGTGCGGTCCAGGGTGAAGTGTTTTTCCAGCACGCACATGCCCAGCGGCCGGGCGGCCAGGGCGGCGGCGTTGCCGACCGAATGATCCGAGAATCCGACCGGCACGCCGAAGGCGGCGGCCAGCGCCGGAATGGCCCGCAGGTTGAGGTCGGCGAAGGCCGCCGGGTAATTGGACACGCAATGCAGCAGCACGATGTCGCGGCAGCCCCCGGCCTCCAACGCCGCCATGGCCGCCTCGATCTCGGCCAGCCCGGACATGCCCGAGGACAGGATCACCGGCAGGCCCAGGGCCGCACCCTGGCGCAGCAGCGGCAAATTGTCGATCTCGCCCGACGGCCATTTGAGGGCGGGTGGCTTCAGCGCCGCGATGCAATCCAGGCTGACCGGGTCGAAGGCGGTGGACATGAACATCACCCCGGCCTCGCGGCAATGTTCGGCCAGCACGGCGAAGGCGGGAAGCTCCAGCTCCAGCCGCTGCACCATGTCGAACATGGTGCCCGCCTCGCCGTCATTGACCTTCTGGTATTCGGCCTTGGGCGTGTCGCGGGCCATGACCAATTCGGTCTTGAAGGTCTGGAACTTGACCGCGTCGGCTCCGGCCTCGGCCGCCGCGTCGATCATCCGCCGGGCCATGTCCAGGTCGCCGTTGTGGTTGACCCCGGCCTCGGCGATCACCAGACAGGGATGGTCGGGGCCGATGGGGCGGCCGCCGATGACCACGTCCTTGGTGGGGGGGATGCTCATGGTTCTCTCCTTGGCGGCGGATTGCGCACGATCACATGGCGGCTCATGGACCGCAACAGGTCGAAGCCGTCCCATTGGCTGTCGAAATCAAGGGCTTGCCCCACCGGCACCAGACGCGACAGCCCGCGCAAGGCAGCGCGGCGGGCGAAGGCGGCCAGGATGTCGTCGGCGAAGCCGAAATGCACCAGGGTCTGGTCGGCGCGGCGGACCAGCGGGACCAGCGCATCCAAATCCGCCAGCATCACCGCCGCCAGCACGCCGCCTACGGTTTCATGGAGGCGCAGGTTCAGCGCCGGTTCGGCCCACAGAATGGTCAAGGCGGGGGATAGGCGGCTGACGCCCCGGATCAGGCCTTGGGCGGCCAGTTCGTGGGCCAGAAGCTGCTTGGCGATGGCCTGCCCGGCATCGATTGGCGCGGCGGGGGCGTGCATGGTCAGCCGCTCCAGGAACTCACGGCATTCCGCCTCGGCACCGCCCACCCAATACAGAATGCGGGGCGAGGAACAGGCCTGTTGCCCGAACAGGAAGACATCGTTGGCGAAGCGCCGCGCCAACTCGTCGCGCGCTCTGTCGTCCAGCGCAGCATAGGCGTCGCCCGCGATGGCGGCATAGGAATGGCGGTCGGGGAAATCCAGCGACACGCCGCCGGGCCGCAACGGCAGACGCCCCAGCGCCGTGACCTTGGCGTTGCCGCCCCACACCAGCCGCAGATCGGCGGCGGCGCTCAGGCGGGCATTGAGGTCGCTGTCGATGGCATAGCCGCAGAACAGATGCCGCTCCGCCTCGCCCCGGGCCGCCAAAGCGGCGGCGATCTCGGTCAGCAACAGGCGGGCCACCGGCCCCGGATCGCTGGGCAGGCGCACCACGTTGCAATTGCCCGCCAGCAGCGACAGCGCCCAGGAATAGACGAACAGGGTGTCCACGTTGGCCGGGGGCAAATGCAGCGCCACGCCGCGCGGTGCCGCCACGCTGTCGGCGGCCTGTCCTGCCGCGAAGCGCCGCCGGAGTTGCTCCAGCGCCGCCGGGCGCAGCCAGAAGCCTAGCGCGGTCACCTGCGGCGGCGCGGCGGGCAGGGCCAGCAGCCGCGCGGACAGGGTGCCCAGCACGGCCAGGGCGGCGGGCGCGAAGGGTTCGGTTCCGGTGCCGTCCAGGGCATGGACGCGCGTCACCAGATGGTCGTCGGCGATGTCCTGGGGCGTGGGGGTGAACAGGATGGTCATGATGCCTCCGCCGCCAGCACGTCGCTGCATCCGCGCAGGGCGGCGCGGGGTACCCGGCCCAGCACGCGGATTTCCCCCGACGGCCGCGCCACCCCCCAATCCTCGGTCAGCAGGGAATGGCCGGGATACGCGGTGGGAACCAGCGACAGCACCTGCACCACGCCCTCGGTACCGGGCGGCGCCACCTGCCATGTCGCGGGGTCGCGGATCAGCGCGGCGCCCAGGCGCGGCGGCCGCAGCCATCCATCCTCGCTTTCCAGATGGATGCTGCCCAATTGCTCGGCCATGCCGTAGAAATTGTGCACGCGGGTCAGGCTGAAGGCGCGGGCCAGGGCGGCGCGGAAGGCGGCATTGTCCACCGCCTCGGCGCTCATGGCCTTCCAGCCGCCGGAATGCAGCAGGATGCCCTGCGACATATCCAGCCCGTCCTGGGCGAAGGCGCCGACCAGATGGCGCCACACCATGAAGGTGAAACCGAACACCGCGAAGGGCGCACCGCCATGCCGCGCCAGGAAGGTGCCGATCGCCGCCCGGTCGGGCTGCATGTCCTCGCCCAGGGCGAAGGCATGGGAACGGCCGAACCGCATCATGCCCAACAGCCCGGCGCCACGGGCGGTGATCAATGCCGGATCGCGCAGCACGCGCGGGCTGTCCACCAGCAGCATGGGCAGGCGGCGCGGTCCTAGAATCTCCTGCATGCTGGCGGCCAGGGCGCGGTTCTGCCGGTCCATGGTGGCGGCATCCACCGCTACGCGGCTGGGCCGGGTGCCGGTGGTGCCGCTGGAGGTCAGCTCGGCGGCCACCGCCTCGGCGGGGATCGAGCGCAGTTCCAGCCGCTTGAACAGCGATACCGGCAACCACGGCAGGTCGGCCAAGTGTTGGGCGTTGTCGGCATCGGGCCACAGCCGCTCCAGCATGGCGGCGTAGGCCGGGCAATGGGCGCGGTGGTGGCGGGTCAGTGCCCGCAATTCCGCCAGCAACAGCGTTTCGTCGCGCGGGGTTTCCAGCAGCGTGGCGATAGGGGTCATGGCGCCCCCCGCAAGGCGGCGTAATCGGTCTTGCCGCTGGTCAACAGCGGCAGGGCATGGGTTTCCACGATTTCGAACACATGGGGCGGCAGGGCGAAACGCTCGGCCAACGCCGCCCGCACCGCGTCCGCCGGTCCGCACACCACCAGCCGGACGCTCTCGTCCAGTTCCAGCGCCGCCACCGGATGGCCCAGGGTGGCGACCAGGGTGGCCTCGACCTCGTCCAGATCCAGACGCCAGCCCTGCACCTTGGCCAGCCGGTTCAGCCGCCCGGTCAGGGTCAGGAAGCCGTCGCCGTCCAGCGTGCCGCCATCGCCGGTGCGCAGCATGCCGCCCAATTGGTCGGGCAGGGCCAGATCGTCGCGGCAGCGGGCATAGCCCATCATGACGTTGGCGCCTTCATAGATCACCTCGCCCTGGTCGATGCGCAGGCGGCCGCCGCGCAGGGCGGTGCCGACGCTGCCGCGCCGCCGGGGGAAATCCTCGTGCCGAAGGGTGGTCATGCGCGGCGACGCCTCGGTCTGGCCGTACATGACATGGAAAAAGCCGCCGCGCGCCTGCATGAAGGCATGGGCGGTGTCCTGCAACTCCAGCTCCAACCGCCCGCCCGCTTGGGTCATGCTACGCAGGGTCGGCAGGTTCAGGCGGTGCAATCCCAGCCGCGCCAGCATGCGGTGATGGGTGGGTACGCCGGGCAGATGGGTGATTCCCGCCTGACGGGCTCCGTCCCAAAAAGCCCGCTCCATCATGGAATGCCGGGTCAGGGCGATGGCGGCGCCGCGCGCCAGATGGCTGGTCAGCACCGACAGGCCATAGGAATAATCCAGCGGCAGGTGGCCCCAGGCGACGTCGTCGGCGGCGATGTCCAGACGTTCGGCGATGGCGTCGGCGTTGTCGCGCAAACCGTCCAGCCGCAGCCGCACCATCTTGGGGCTGGCGGTCGAACCCGAGGTGGACAGCAGTACGGCGCAATCATCATGGGGCGGCACCAGGGTCGGTCCCTGCCGCCGCCACAGCGTTGCGCCCGCCGGGGTATAACCGGGCGGCGCTTCGGCGGCGATGATCTCGTCGGGGGCATAGGCCGCCGTCAGACCCGCCGTGCCGCCAGCGGTCAGGCGGGGTGACACCAGGGCGACGCAGCGCCCGGCGGCCAATGCGCCCAACAGCGCCGCCACCGATCCTACCGTGTTGTCCATGGCGATGAAGGTCAGGCCGCGATCGGCGCGGCGGCCCAGGCTGTCGCGCCATTCCGCCGCCAGCCGGGTCAGCTCGGCGGCGCCGAGCCAGCCGGTATTGTCGTCGCGCAGCAGTGGCCGGTCATCGGCCGCGTGCTCCAGGAACGGCAAGGCGGCGGGCATGGCCGTGCCGTCAGTACGAGGTGCCGGGTGTGGTAGGCAGGCCCTTGGTCCATTCCGGCACGGCTCGTCCGGCGAACCAGTCCTCCATCTCGTCCAGGATGTTCAGGGTCTTGTCGCGCATGTCGATGTGCAACTCGATGAAGTCGCTCACGAAATCACGGGTAACCAACGCCCTGCTGTCATCGGACGGGATGCGGCACAGCAACAATGTCGCCAGTTTCAGTTCGGCCATGGTGCTGAAGAAGATGATGGCCGCCACCCGGCGGTCGGCGTTGAATTTTACGTACAGACGCCAGATGTGGTCGGCGACCTTGGGGAAGTTCCAGGCTTCGGCCAGCGCCTGCTCCAAAATCGCCAGCAACTCGGCCACATAGGAATTGACCTCGGTCCGCAGCGGTTCCAGATCCACTTCCTTGAAGAATTCTCCAGCCGTGAAGAACGGCAAGGTATCGCGGATGTTCGCCAGAACCGCCTCGCGGTCGATGGGGGTGGCGAAATCCAGGGCTTCGGCCACTTTCGGCGTGGCGCCTTCGATCCGCGCGCCGTCGCTGCAATTGAACAGGCGGTTCAGGCGATAGGCCGGGATGCAGGATTGCATGATGTTGCGCGACCAGTCGAAAACCAATTCGCTTTGCACCTCGCCGCCGAAATTGCCCGGCAAGGTGTAATTGGCCTTCATCTCCTCGAGCTTGAAGGTGTCGGTGGCGTAATAGATGGTTTCCTTGGCGTGATGGTCACCATCGTCGCGCCAGCCGCAATCGAAACCGAACATATAGATGTCACCAAAACCCAAACACGCCGCCGATACCAGCGAGGTGTTGGCCACCGTTGGCGCCGAGCCGCGCAGCGGCACGAGATGGCGGCCGAACGAGGTGGTCGAGCATACCGCTTCGCGGAAATAGAAATAGACGTCGTCGAACAGCGGCGGAACGCGCGGATTGATGGTGGTCGGCGCGATCAGCCGGATGCCGGTCAGGCGGCCCTCGGGGAACATCTCGGGGAACCGTTCCAGCACGAATTTGGTTTTGTCGTACTGGTCGGGACCGTTTTCCACCTCGGTGTGGAAGTCGGGAATGATGCCATGGCGCAGGGCGGCCGGAAGGGCCGAGCCCGAGGTGATGATGATGGCGTGATCCCGCCATTGGCGGACGATGTCGGCGACCTCGTCAAAGGACGGACCGGCGCCCAGCAGAAAAACCGGAACGGAGCCGCGCGGCCTGACCTTGCCCTCGAACAGGCGGAAATCGAACCGTTGCAGATTGGTCGCGGTGTTGACCAACATTTTCCGTTCGTCCTCGAAATACCCCATGGTTACCATGCGGCGGGGCATTTCGTTGACGATCTGACGTTTGGCCTCGGCCATTTCCCACAGATTGTAGTGCGAGAACAGCACGGTGCCGTCCAGCAGCGTGGGATCGTGCGATTCGAAAACCTGACTGACGGCGCGGATGATGTCGATGGGCGTGCGGTGGCATTCCAGATGAATGCCCATGCCGTTGCTGTCGCAATGCTCGAACAATTCCACCCAGTCGATGGAATACAGCGATTGCAGCAGGAACTCCTCGAACGGTTCGATGATGACCAGATTGAGGGCGGGCATCCGTTGCACCAGCGGCAGCAGGTGATGTCCCAGGCCGACACCCAGCACCACCAGATATCCCGACGTCACATAGGGGATTTCCGACAACCGGTCGACGCCATGCCGCTTCATGCTCTGCATGATGGTATCGAAGACATGGCGCGACACCATGCTGTCGAAATTGGATTGGCGTGGCACGCTGTAATACAGCCGCGCGGGCTTGGATGCGAAGTTCTCTACCTGTTGGGCGGCGAAGTCGCGTGCATCCTGTTTGTAAAGGTGGCCCGAGCCCAGATCCAGGTCTGTTGCAGTGTCGTTGTCCCAGACGATCCGTGACAGCGGTGCCGACAAACAGCGCAAATGCCCATGCAGATCGGGAAAACGTTCGGCAAAGGCCGCGAGGTTGCGTTCGAACCTCGCGGCGATGGTGTGGTCTGGGGATGGGCTGCCGGTCACGCTGCCGCCCGTTGGCTCAACAAGTCACGGAAATGGGCTTCCAGCGCGGCGGCGAACAGGGCCGGGTTGAAGACCGGCGAGGCGGCGGAGACCGCCGCCGCATTGGCACGCTCGGCCGCCAGCAGCGGCAGGTCCTTGGCCCATGCAACGGCCTGCTCCACATAATGACCGGTGCTGTCGGCCACCATGCGCGCGCCGGACGGGCCGTGGTTGCGGATGCTGTTGGCCAGCAGGCGGCCCTGGCCCTGGGCCAGGGTGATCACTGGAACGCCTAGGCTCAGCGCCTTGCCGTAATTGGTCGGAGACGGGGCAGGGAAGGGCGCCAGGGCAATGTCGCATTCCGCCAGGAAACTATCGGCCGGACGGCCCGAGGCAAGGTCGATGCGATGGGCGCAGCCGAAATTGCCGAACATGTCGATCAGGCGGCTGACGCATTGCGGATCGGACAGACCGTTGTCGAACAGGCTCAGGGTGGCATTGGGAACGGCATGCAGGATGGCGCTCCACACCCGCGCGACCTCGGGCGTCAATTGCGACGGGTGGATATCGGCACCGAACGCGACCGGCCGGTCAGGGCGCGGTTCGGCGGCGGTGGGCTGGGCCGACCATAACAGCAGCGGTGCCACGGTCGCGGAATCACTCAGGCGGGCATGGGCGCCAGCCGCGGGGGTAAGGTCCGGGCGGTGCAGCCAACTGATCTGCAACGGTGCGGCATTGCGCGCGAACAGGGTCTGGCGGCCGGTGGGCATCAGGCCGTCCGCATCCACCAGGACGTCCACGCCCTCGCCGCGAATGATGACGGACAGCGTCAGGTCGTCCAGCGGCGAGATGTCGATCCAGCGGTCGAAGGCGCCGCGATAGCAGATGTTGGCGGCTTGCGACAGCTCGCCATAGCCCAGTCCGATGGTGGTGACGGTGGCCCGGTCATGGCCCAAGGCGACGCGCGACACCATTTCGCGCATCTCGCCGGTCAGATCGCCGCCGCACAGATAGGCGACGCAGATGTTGGGGCGCACCACCGCGCGCGGCGCGGCGCGGGCGGTCTTTGGCGCATTGACGGCAGAGGCGGCCGCAAAGGCGGCGGCCACGTTGGCGCGCAGGGTGTCGGCGGTGCCGCCGTGGCGCTCCAGGTCCAACAGGATCTTGCTCAGGAGCGGGGCGGATTGCGCGCCTCGGGCCAGAGCTTCGGCATGGCAGGACAGGGCCTGATCCAGCGCGCCGGTTTCGGTCAGGCAGCAGCCCAGACGGCAATACAGGGCGGCCGACGGACCGCCCAGGGTGAGCACGCTGCGCAGCACACCGATGGCTTCGGCGGCGCGGCCGCATTGGCTCAACGCGTCGGAGTAAAGGTCCAGACCCTCGACGTCGTTATTGAACAACTGCATGTGCTGTTCCAGCAGCGCGATGGCGTTGTCCAACTGTCCTTCGAGCAACTTGGCCTTGGCCTTGACAACCAATGGCTTGACCGGCGGCGCGGCGAAGATGTCGGCCAATTTGGGCAACGTCGGCCCGAACAGCGCCATATGGCGGCCGGTCGGCTTGATGATGGTGGTCAGTTTGGCCTGATACAGCGCCTCGCTCTGACGGCCCGCCATGCAATTCAGGATCGCCAGCAATTCGGGGGCGTCCGATTCCTGGACGTTCTCGTTGAACACCACTTCGATCAGCTTGATGGCGTCGGCCAAGCGGTCCGACCGGAAGGCAGTGGCCGACAGGACGTAAACCGCATCTTCGTGGGTGGCTTCGTTGGTCAGTGCGGCTTCCGCTTCCGCCAGCGCCTGGGGATATTCACCCGCAGTCAGGCGTGCCTGCATGGAATCCAGAAACGCGCCACGATTCAGCGCGAGATGAAAATCGGACATCATTCTCTCCGCGGGGAACTTTGGCGTCAGGTGGTGATATTGGCCATGCCAGCATTCTGGGCAGTGGCTTCAGCCGGGGCCTCACCTTCCGAAGGCGGCACCTGGAACAATCCCGCCGCCAGATGCCGGTTGACGGTGATCAGGATGTCGGCCTTGCTCATCACCGGGTCGGCGATGATCTCCACCGTGGTCTTGTCGACGAAATTGCACAGCGACAGCATGTTCTGGCGCAGTTCCTGCGGCAACGGGCTATCGTCGCCCGCGATTTCCGCCTGAAAGATCGTCCAGAGGCGCCAGTTCAGGCGTATGGCCTCCAAAAACGCATCGGCATCCTGGCGGCGTTGCGCTTCGGCAATGCGGCGGGCGGTTTCGGTCAGTGCCCAGGCTTCGGTTTCGCGGGGGTTGCCGGGCGAGGGAATGTTGCTGTAGGCGCTCGGATAACTCATGAACCCTCCTTGAAACTACGCCATGGCGCGGCTGAGCCGGGCAGCGCGGATGCTGAGAAAAGTATGCGCTTTCATGGTTAATGGAAGGTAAGCGCATGGGGGTGGGGAAGGCCGCTTTGGGCAAAGAAAAGCCCCCGATGGCGGTCCATTGGGGGCTTTAAAAAGTTCCCGCCGGTCGGGGGCCGACCGGCGGGGAACCTTTTTACCGATTAACGGAACAGGCTCAGCACGCCCTGTTCCTGCTGACCGGCGAAGGACAGGGCCTGGATGCCCAGCTGCTGACGAGTCTGCAGCGACACCAGGTTGGCGCCTTCTTCGTTCAGATTGGCCAGGGTCAGCTTGTCCGAACCTTCGGTCAGGGTGTTCACGTAGTTCTTGGTAAAGTCCAGACGGGTCTGGAGCAGAGCCACGTTGCCACCCAGGGTCTTGACGTTCGAACGGATACCGCTGATGGCGCTATCCATGGCGTCGATGACCGAATCCAGCGACGACACGGCGGTGGAGATGCTCGTCCAGCCAACACCGGCGAGCGCGCTGGCAGCGACCGAACCGGCGGTACCGCTGCTGGCGCCGGTCTGCAGGCTCGAGAACTGGGTGTTCACGCCATCGACCGTCATGGTCGCGGTGCTCTTGTCCGAGAACTGGACCTTCAGCGACGAGGCGGTGCTGTTGATCAGGTTCAAGCCCTGATAAGAGGCGTCGTTCGACAGGTTGGTCAGCTGCTGCGCCAGCGTATTGAACTGGGTGGCCAGATCGGCACGTTCGGTATCGGTAGCCGACTTGGCGCTGAGCACCACGCCCTTCATCTGGACCAGGACTTTTTCCACCGATTCCAGGCCGTTGATGGCGCCCTTCACGGTGCTGACGGCCTGATCGATGTTGGCCTTACGGTCCGTCAAATCGCCCGCGCGGTCACTCAGCGACTTCGCCTGGAAGTAGGCCACGGCGTCGTCGATGGCCGACGAAACCTTCTTGCCCGAGGACAGGCGCGAATTGGTGCGGTTCAGCAGATCGCCGGTGTTCTGCAGGGTGAGCAGGTTGGACCGGATCGAGGAGGAGAGGGTAACGTTCTCAGCCATGGTTTTAACCTTTCTGGTTAACTGGCTGTTTCCACCAGGAAATCAGCCTCTGAGGATAAGCGGCTGCTTTGCAGCCAGATGGGGGATATCTGATCCCTCACAACCGTACAATACGATTTTGCTCGGACAGCTGCAACATGAATTCAGTGCGGGTTCAACCCTGCGGCGCCAGCCGGTTCATGGCACTGAGAATGCGGGCGGCGCGGTCCTCCCAGGTGTGCCCGGCGGCATAAATGGGCCGGGATTCCGCCGCCGCGCGCGCTCCGGCGCCATTGCTCAGGGCAGCGTCCGCCAGGGTGCCGATTTCGTCGGGGCGCTGGTAATAGAAGACGTGGCGGCCCTGCTGGAAATCCTGTTCGACGAAGGAACTGCGGTTGGTGATCACGGCGCCGCCGCAGGCCATGGCGTACCAGATGCGTTCGTGCGAGCCGTGCGGGAACTTGGCCGACAGGTTCAGCACCACCCGCGATCGCCGCATCAACGCCAGGATCGGCGGCATGGAATCGATGTGTCCGTGCAGGGTGAGGCCGGGGCCCAGTCCGGCATGCCAGTCGCCGAACAGGGCGCCGACCACATGCAGACGGCAGGGGGGCAGCGACAACAGGGCGGCCATCCGTTCGACGCGTTGGCTTTCCTGGGTGGCCACCGACAACAGGCGGCAGATATCCTCACGCGGGAAATCGCCCAGATCGGCGCCGTGGGCGGCCAAGGCCGCGATCAGGGTGGCGAAGGGATCGCTTCCCGTCCGTCCGGCTTCGGCACCTGCCGCGTATGCCAACCGCTCCAGCGGCTTTTCCAGATATTGCTCGGGAAAGACGTTGCCGACGAACAGCACATCGATGTCGCGGTCGTCCCAGGGGATTGGGCAGTCGTCCGGTTCCGGACCGCCATGGGGCTGGAAGGTGGCGGGGGCAGGGGAATAGCCGGTCAGCCGGGTGTGTGCGCGGTCGATCAGGCCCAGCACGGTATGGGTGCCTGCCGCGCCCAGTTGCGGGTGAGTCAGCGGATGGTCCACCACCCACGAGAATTTCGGCACGTTCCCGGTGCCGATGCGGCCGTTGATGTCCAGCAGGAACGGAGAATGACCTTCGCGGAACAGGCGTTCGTAGGTCCGCAGCAGAACCTCGCGTCCGTCCTCGGCCAACGGCACCATGGCGGCGGGCAGGCCCAGATTGTGGAAACCCGTGGTCAGTCCCTCGGCGAAATCCAGGATGGTTGCCGCCGAACCCTGGTGGACCGCGGCGATCATGCAATTGTACATGCCGTGCCCTTCAGGTGCTGGTGGAGAAGACCGGGCCGAAATCCAGCCAGTCGGGGTCCTCGGCCAACTGCCGCAGGTAATCGCCGTATTCGCTGCCGCGGTGGCCGACCGCCTGCGCCAGAAGGTCTTCGCGCGAGATGTAGCCCAGGCGGTAGGCGATCTCTTCGGGGCAGCCGATCTTGAGGCCCTGGCGTTCCTCGATGGTGCGCACGAAATCCGAGGCCTGCAGCAGCGATTGATGGGTGCCGGTGTCCAGCCAGGCCACGCCGCGTCCCAGGCGCTGCACGCGCAAGGTCCGGCGGCGCAGGTATTCGCGGATCACATCGGTGATTTCCAGTTCGCCGCGCGCCGATGGCGACAGGCCGCGGGCGATGGCCGGGGCGTCGCGGTCGAAGAAATAGATGCCGGTGATGGCCAACCGCGATTTCGGATGGGCAGGCTTTTCTTCGATGGACTGGACCTTGCCCGAGGCTGAAAGCTGTACCACGCCGTACCGTTCGGGATCGCGGACCGGATAGGTCATGATCAGTGCGCCATCGGTCAACGCCGCAGCCGAGGCCAGCATGGGGGTCAGGCCGGTACCGAAGAACACGTTGTCGCCCAGGATCAGGCAGCAGGGGGCGCCGTCCAGAAATTCCTCGGCGATGATCAGTCCCTGGGGCAGTCCCTCGGGCCGTTCCTGCACCGCATAATGCAAATTCAGTCCCCAGTGACGGCCGTCGCCCAAGACCTGGCGGAAGCGTGCTTGTTCGTCCGGGGTGGTGATGATCATGATTTCCCGGATACCCGCCAGCATCAGCGTGGACAGCGGGTAATAGATCATGGGTTTGTCGTAGACCGGCAGCAATTGCTTGCTGATGGCGCGGGTCAGCGGATACAGCCTGCTGCCGGCGCCGCCGGCCAAGATGACGCCTTTCATGATGCCCCGCTACATGATCGCCCAAGGAACAGCATCGGCGGCAAAGGGTTAATAACCGGTAATGCTATGGCGTGACAGCGGCGGCGGGCTTCGCTATATGGACGGCACCCCCTTCGCCTTATCTGCCGAAAGAGTGCCGCCATGGAAAGCCGCGAGATGTATGACGAGATCAACGCCCTGGTCGGCACCGTCGCCAAGGCGCTGGACACCAGCGAGATGGAAGTCATCACCGCCATCGAGCAGGGCCGCCTGAGCATGGAAATGCTGACCGATGCCGAAGACCGCAATTATCTGCAGGTGGTGTTCGACGAACGCTCGGTCCGCATCTACCAGGGCGCCATCTTCCGCGAGGGCGACCAGCCCGAAGCCGAGGACGAGGATGACGGCTGTGGCGGCGGCTGCACCTGCGGTCACTGATACCCCTTAACAAGCAGGCTTCGCCTTCCCACGTCCTGTGATGGGGACAAGGAGGAGGCGAGCCATGCACAGCGTCATCGATACCCCCCAAGCAGCGGCACCGGTCACGGCGCCCATCCGTCTGCGCGCCGTGACCTTGGACCATCCCTGGCACTGGCTGGCCGCCGGGTGGCTGGACATGTGTTTCGAGCCCCGGATCAGCTATTTCTACGGCGCCGTCTTTACCGGAATCGGCCTGGTGTTGTGGCTGGGGCTGGATGCCTGGGGCATGGCCTGGCTGGTGCTGCCGCTGGCGTTGGGCTTCACCCTGATCGGCCCGGCGGCGGCGGTGGGGCTGTACGAGGTCAGCCGACGGCTGGAGCGCGGTGAAGACATCCGTCTGCACCATGCCCTGACCGCCCATCGCCGCAATGGCGGCCAGATCGCCCTGGTCGGCCTGTTCCTGCTGGTGGCGCTGATGGCCTGGGTGCGGCTGGCCATGCTGGAATTCATGCTGTTCTTCGGCTCGTCGCCGCCCTCGCTGGATCATCTGCTGAGTACCGTGCTGTCGGGCGAGGGCGTGCCGCTGCTGCTGGTGGGCGCCGTCAGCGGCGGCGCCCTGGGGCTGGCGGTGTTCGCCATGACCGCCATCGCCATTCCGCTGTTGATCGACCGCCCGGAATGCGACGCCATGACCGCCCTGCTGACCAGTCTGGAAGCGGTGCGCCGCAATCTGCGGCCCATGCTGTTGTGGGCTGGGCTGATCGGTTTCTTCACCCTGGTCGGCATCGGCCTGTTCTTCGTCGGGCTGGTGGTGATGCTGCCGCTGTTGGGGCATGCCTCATGGCACGCCTATGGCGATCTGGTGGAGCGGCGGCCTTGATCGGATAAAGCGTGGGGTGTGACCGGCATTGCCATTGACCGGCGGCGGGGCGCCTGCTTCCTTACGGTTTCCCGAAAGCCCCGGAGCCGCGCCCCATGCTTGCCGAATGCCTTGCCGGAACCCGCGTTCTCGATCTCAGCCAGTACATCCCCGGCCCCTACGCCACCCAATGGCTGTCCGATCTGGGCGCCGAGGTGGTGAAGGTCGAGCCCCCGGCGGGTGATCCCATGCGCACCATGGGGCCGGTGGATGCCGACGGCACCACCGCCTGGTACAAGCTGGCCAACCGCAACAAGATCGTGGTCACCCTGGACCTCAAGACCGAGGCCGGGCAGGCGGCCTTCGCCAAGCTGGTGGCCAAGGCCGACGTTCTGGTCGAGGCCTACCGCCCTGGCGTGCTCGACCGGCTGGGCTTTTCCCGTGACGCCTTGCAAAAGCTCAATCCCCGGCTGATCCATTGTTCGCTGTCGGGCTACGGCCAGACCGGGCCGCTGCGCGCCACCGCTGGGCATGACCTGACCTATGTGGCGCTGTCGGGCGGCTTGTCGGCCTCGGGCATCGCCGACCGGCCGGTGATGACCTATCCGCCGCTGGCCGATCATGCCGGTGCCAGTCTGGCCATGACCGCCATCCTGGCGGCGCTGGTGCGGCGCGGCGCCACTGGCAAGGGTTGCCATCTGGACGTCAGTCTGGCCGAGGCGGCGCTGGCCTGGATGCCCGGCATCCTGACCGCCGCCCATCGCTGGGGCGAGGACAAGCGCGAGGCCGGGCTGATCAACGGCGGTGCCGCCTGTTACCGCATCTACCGCTGCCGCGATGGCCGCTTCCTGGCGGTGGCGGCGCTGGAGCCCAAATTCTGGGCCAAGTTCTGCGAGACGGTGGGGCACGAGGAATGGATTCACCGCCAGAACGGCGACATGCCGCAGAATGAACTGATCGCTGATGTGGAAGCGCTGATGCGCACCCGCACCCGCGACGAATGGGCGGCGCTGCTGGCCCCCGCCGATTGCTGCGTCGAGCCGGTGCTGGAGCCGCACGAGGTCGCCGCCCATCCGCAATGGAAGGACCGTGACGTGGTGCGGGTGGACGAGGATAAGGACAAACTGGCCGAGGTGTTGTTGCCGGTGTTCCTGGATGGCGCGCGGCCGCTGCATCGCCGCCCGTTCACCACCGACAGCGCCGAGGGAGTGCTGGCGGCATGGCGCTGACCCTGCCCATTCACGGCGGAAATCTGCAGCAGGCGGAGGCGCGGTGGGGGCGCCCCGCCGCCGGATGGCTGGATTTGTCCACCGGCATCAATCCCTGGCCCTATCCGGTGCCCGAATTGCCTGATACGGCATGGACGCGGCTGCCCGATGCCGCCGCGGAAGCGGCCCTGCGCGATGCCGCCGCAACGGCCTTCGCCGCGCCGTCCGCCGCTCATGTGCTGGCCGGTCCCGGCACCAGCGCCCTGATCCAGGCCCTGCCGCGCACTCTGCCGCCGGGGCGGGTGGACGTGGTAGCGCCAACCTATGGCGAGCACGCCCGTGCCTGGGCGGCGGCGAGGCATATGGTGCGCGAGGTGGCGCGGATCGAGGATGCCGAGGCCCCGGTGGTGGTGGTGGTCAATCCCAACAATCCCGATGGCCGCATGGTGGCGCCCGAGGTGCTGTTGCGGGTGGCCGGGGAATGCCGGGCGCGCGGTGGCCTGCTGGTGGTGGACGAGGCGTTCGGCGAGATGACGCCCGAATTGTCGGTGGCGGCGGCGCTGGTCCCCGGTCTGGCGGTGCTGCGTTCGTTCGGCAAGTTCTATGGGCTGGCCGGGCTGCGTCTGGGCTTCCTGTTGGCGATGCCCGAAGTATTGGCGCCGGTGGCGGCGCAATTGGGGCCGTGGCCGGTGTCGGGTGTGGCCCTGGCGGTGGGGGCGGCGGCATTGGCCGATGATGATTGGGCGCGGGCGACCACCGCGCGGCTGGCCGAGGCCTCGGCGGCATTGGATGCGGTCCTGATCGCCGCCGGGCTGCGGCTGGTGGGTGGCACCACCTTGTTCCGGCTGGCCGAACATGACGACGCGGCGGCGTTGTACGAGCGTCTGGGGCAAGCGGGTATCCTGGTCCGCGCCTTCGATTTCGATCCCCGGCGGCTGCGCTTTGGCCTGCCGCCCGATGCCGCCGGTCTGGCGCGGCTGGCGGCAGCATTGACATGAGCACGGTTACAACCGTCGCCTTCGATGGCGATGACACCCTGTGGCATAACGAGCCGCTGTTCTGGGCCTCGATCCAACGCTTCCAGGAAGTGTTGGTGCCCTATGCCGATGCGACGGCGTTGAGCGAGCGGCTGGAGGCGGCGGAAAACGCCAATCTGGCGCTGTTCGGCTATGGCATCAAAGGCTTCGTGCTGTCCATGATCGAAACCGCCATCACCGTGTCCGACGGCGCGGTTCCGGCCTCGGTGATTCATGAGCTGATCGAGCGCGGCAAATACATGCTGGCCCATCCCGTCCACCTGCTGGACGGCGCCGCCGAGACGGTGGCGGCGGTCAAGGCCATGGGGCTGCGGGTGCTGCTGATCACCAAGGGCGACCTGTTCGACCAGGAAAGCAAGCTGGCCCGGTCCGGTCTGGCCGAGTTGTTCGACGCGGTCGAGATCGTCAGCGCCAAGGATCGCGACACCTATGAGCGGGTGTTCGCCCGCCATGGTGACGGTGCGGCGCGGGCGGTGATGGTGGGCAATTCCGTGCGGTCCGACATCCTGCCGGTGCTGGAAGCAGGCGGCATCGCCATCCGCCCCCCCTATCCCACCACCTGGAGCCACGAACTGGCCGACCCGCCCGACGGCCACCCGCGATATCACGCGGTGGAGAGCATTTCGGCGGTGCCCGATCTGCTGCGGCGGCTGGGGCAATAAAAAACGCCGCACTGTCCAGGACAGGCGACGCTATATTCCCCAAGAAGGGGAATGGGGCGAGTGATCGGGTTCGAACCGACGACATCCAGGACCACAACCTGGCGCTCTAACCAACTGAGCTACACCCGCCACCGGGGAGGCCGCATGTGTACCCAAAGCGGCCCCCTGCCGTCAAGCGGCTATTTTACCCTTTTCCGCCTTTGAAGAATTTCCCCAGACGTTCCACCGCGCGGTCGATGGCGGCGTCGGTCTTGGCGAAGCAGAAGCGGGCGAAATGGCTGGGGGCGGCGCCCTGGGTGAAGGCGCTGATGGGGATGGCGGCGACGCCCGCGTGTTCGGTGATGTGGCGGCAGAAGGCGGCATCGTCGCCATCGAAACCCAGCGGGCGGAAATCGGTGGTCAGGAAGTAGCTGCCGCCGGTGGGCAAGACGCCGAAGCCCGCCGCATTCAGTCCGGCGGCCAGGCGGTCGCGGCGGGCCTGCAACACGCCGGGCAGGCTTTCCAGGTAATCGCGCTGATGCTCCAGGCCCCAGGCCACCGCCTCTTGCAGGGCCGGGGCGGTGGTGAAGGTCAGGAATTGGTGGGCCTTGGCGATGGGGGCCAGCAGCTCGGGCTCGGCCACCACCCAGCCCACCTTCCAGCCGGTCAGCGAGAAAATCTTGCCCGCCGAGCCGATCTTCACCGCCCGCTTGCGCATCCCCGGCAGCGATGCCAGCGGGATATGGGCGCGGCCGTCGAAGGTCAGATGCTCGTAGACCTCGTCGCACACCGCCACCGCGTCGTGCCGTTCCAGCAGGGCGGCGATGAACGCCAATTCGTCGGCATCATAGACCTTGCCGCAGGGATTGGTCGGGGTGTTCAGCACCAAAAGCCGGGTGCGCGGGCCGAAGGCGGCGGCCAGCGCCTCGCGCGGCAACTCCCAATGGGGCGGCTCGACCCGCACCAGCTTGGGGATACCGCCTGCGCGGCGGATGATGGGCAGATAGGAATCGTACAAGGGTTCGATCAGCACCACCTCGTCGCCCGGCTCGATCAGGCCGAAGAAGCAGGCGGCCAGCGCCTCGGTGGCGCCGGATGTCACCATGACCTCGGTCGGCTCGGCCTTGATCCCCCAATAGCGTTCCTCGTGCGCCGCCACTGCGGCGCGCAGCGAGGCCGTGCCCATCATGGACGGATATTGGTGTGGCCCGGCGCGGTCGCATTCCGCCAGCTTTTCCACCAGCGCGGCGGGCTCCAGCCCCTCGGGGAAACCCTGGCCCAGATTGATCGCGCCGTGCTGGTTGGCCAGCCGCGACATGGTTTCGAAAATGGTGGTGCCGCAGGCGGCGAACAGCGAGTTGGCATGGGCCATGGCAGGGCGAATCCGGCGGTTTCGGCGGGTGCCGGTTGTAGCACGAAAGGCCCCTTCGTCGAAGGGGGTGGGGAATTGCCTATTTAATGGGCTGAAATGCCGTGAATTTGGGCAAAATCATCAGGGATTCTCCGGATTCTCCGTTGTTTTCCCCATGGCCCAACTGGCACGTCCCGTGCTAAATGGTTCCCCGCGCTTGACGCTGGTTCCACGCTTTTCCGAGAGACGCGGTTTCATGAAGAAGATCGAAGCGATCATCAAGCCCTTCAAGCTCGACGAGGTGAAGGAAGCTCTGCACGAAGTCGGTTTGCAGGGTCTGACCGTCACCGAGGCCAAGGGCTTCGGCCGCCAGAAGGGACATACCGAACTCTATCGCGGCGCCGAGTACGTGGTTGATTTCCTGCCCAAGGTGAAGATCGAGCTGGTCATCGAGGACAACCTCGTCGAACGCGCGGTGGAAGCCATTCAGCAGGCTGCCCACACCGGCCGTATCGGCGACGGCAAGATCTTCATCTCTTCGGTCGAGGAAGCGATCCGCATCCGCACCGGCGAGCGCGGCAGCGACGCCATCTAAGGCCCGCCTTCCGTTTCAGCACCCTTAATATTATCCACATCACAACTGTCAGGAATTGTGACCATGGCTGACGACGTCAAGAAAGTCCTCGATTTGATCAAGGAGCACGACGTTAAGTACGTCGATTTCCGCTTCACCGATCCCAAGGGCAAGTGGCAGCACACCGCTCAGCACGTCTCCACCGTGGACGAAGGCCTGCTGACCGAAGGCATCATGTTCGACGGTTCGTCGATCGCCGGCTGGAAGTCCATCGACCAGTCCGACATGATCCTGATGCCCGACTGCTCCACCGCCGTCATGGACCCCTTCGCGGCCCAGGCTCAGCTGATCCTCACCTGCGACATCATCGAGCCCGCCACCGGCCAGCTCTATGACCGCGATCCCCGCTCGATCGCCAAGCGCGCCGAGAAGTACGTGGTCGAGTCCGGCGTGGGCGACACCGCCTTCTTCGGCCCCGAGGCCGAGTTCTTCGTGTTCGACGACGTCAAGTTCGCCGTCGGCATGAACCGTGGCTATTACGAGCTGTCGTCGGAAGACGGCGCCGAGGCCTCGGCCAAGGACTTCTCCGAAGGCAACCTGGGCCACCGTCCGGGCGTCAAGGGCGGCTACTTCCCGGTTCCGCCGGTGGACGGCCATGTCGATATGCGCGCCGAGATGCTGACCGTCATGGGCGAGATGGGCCTGCCCATCGAGAAGCACCACCACGAAGTGGCGTCGTCGCAGCATGAGCTGGGCTGCAAGTTCGGCACCATGGTTCAGGCCGCCGACTGGTTGCAGATCTACAAGTACGTCGTGCACAACGTGGCTGCCTCGTACGGCAAGTCCGCGACCTTCATGCCGAAGCCGATCTATGGCGACAACGGCTCGGGCATGCACGTGCACCAGTCCATCTGGAAGGACGGCAAGCCGCTGTTCGCCGGTTCGGGCTATGCCGACCTGTCGGACACCGCTCTGTACTACATCGGCGGCATCATCAAGCATGCGAAGGCCCTGAACGCCTTCACCAACCCGCTGACCAACTCGTACAAGCGTCTGATCCCGGGCTTCGAGGCTCCGGTGCTGCTGGCCTACTCGGCCCGCAACCGCTCGGCCTCCTGCCGTATCCCGTACGCGACCAGCCCGAAGGCCAAGCGCGTCGAGATCCGCTTCCCCGATCCGGGTGCCAACCCGTACCTGGCCTTCGCCGCCATGCTGATGGCCGGCCTGGACGGCATCGCCAACAAGATCCATCCCGGCGACGCCATGGACAAGAACCTGTACGATCTGCCCCCCGAGGAGCTGAAGCAGGTTCCGACCGTGTGCGGCTCGCTGCGTGAGGCTCTCGAGTCCCTGAAGGCCGACAACGACTTCCTGGTGAAGGGTGACGTGTTCTCGAAGGAGTTCATCGAGGCCTACATCGAGCTGAAGTTCGAGGAAGTCTACAAGTTCGAGCACACCCCGCACCCGGTCGAATTCCAGATGTATTATTCCGTGTAAGCGGAATAACTGGAACCCTTGGCTTTACGCCGCACCCGACTGCGACTGTGTAGTAGGTGTGTGGTGCAGTCAATGAGCAGATCTAGGAAGCCCCCGTCAGGACACTGGCGGGGGTTTTTCTTAGCTGTGGTTTGCGAATATTTTGCCGAAAAATCCGAGCGGCTTCCCGCGTTGACGGATGATCGATCTTCGACGATTCAAGTAAGGTATGTAACGCGCACAACGTTGTGTGGATCTTCGTGGTGCGGCTGCCACGCGAGCGACCAACCGCCTGCGCCCCTTCCCCCCTTTTAGCGGCAGCTTTATCGGTTCTGGCCCTAGTTTTAGGCCAACAGACCGCTCAACGTTTTCAAACGGAGATGCGGTCCAGAATCTTGACAGGCATCAGAGGGATGAAATACATTTCATGTGAAAATAAATTTACAAACGAGATCGTCCATGCTTTTTAATTCTTTTGAATTTATTTTCTTTTTTCTTCCGGTAACAATGGCTTCTCTTTTTATTATTTCAAGAACAAAGCACCGCTACAGTGCTGCATTTCTTTTCATTGCATCCATCGCGTTTTATGCGGGGTGGTCGGTTTATTATACGCCGCTGCTTATTCTATCCATTGTATTTAACTTTCTTGTTGGAAAATATATTTTTAGAAAGGCATCTTCCGGGGATGGGGGGGCGGCAAATAGGGCGCTATTGTTTGGGGTGATAGTGAATATCGCTGCAATTGTATACTATAAGTATATCGACTTTTTTATCGAAGCGGTCTCCCAGGTAACTGGTATTCACATCGATTTGCTCAATACAGAACTCCCGCTCGGAATTTCTTTTTTCACGTTTACACAAATTGCGTTTTTGGTCGATGCCGCGAAAGGTAAAACTGCGGATGCGAATTTTTTCCGCTACGGCCTATTCGTAACCTATTTTCCGCACCTTATCGCAGGCCCAATACTGCATCATCGCGAAATGATATCTCAATTTGAGAAGCCGAAATCGTTTGGCTTCAATGCCATTAATTTTTCCTCGGGATTGACGCTTTTCACAATTGGAATGTTTAAAAAAATTGTCATTGCAGATAATATTGCGCCTGCCGCAGATGCAATATTTTCCTCTGCTTCAAGGATAAATTTAACATTTATGGAGGCGTGGACGGGTGCGCTTTCATACACGCTACAGCTTTACTATGATTTTTCTGGATACTCAGATATGGCCTTGGGGCTCTCCTTAATGATGGGGGTTCGGATGCCCCTGAATTTCAACTCTCCTTACAAGGCTCATAACATCATTGAGTTCTGGCGGCGTTGGCACATCACGCTCTCTCGCTTCTTACGCGATTACCTTTATATTCCGCTCGGCGGAAACAGGCGGGGCCGGTGGCGACGTCACGCCAACCTTTTAACGACTATGCTGATCGGCGGCCTTTGGCACGGTGCGGGCTGGACCTTCGTCTTGTGGGGTGGGCTACACGGCATCTATTTGACAATCAATCACGCTTGGCACGCCGCCCCGCCCCATTTCCGCCGCCTCATCCCACGCCCCCTGGGGTGGCTCCTGACTTTCCTGGCGGTTGTTGTGGCCTGGGTGTTTTTCCGCGCATCCTCAATCCCGGAAGCAATGCAAATGCTATCCGCCATGACTGGCGGCAACGGATGGGCCTTACCCTCACCGCTGGCCTATGTGCTTGCCCCAGTGTTCGGTCCCTCGGTCACGTCGGGCGGCACATTCGGGAACGGCATTATTGATGCTACGGACATTCTCCCCAAGATCGTCGCCGCACTGACGGTTGCCCTTGCCCTCCCGAACAGTCAGCAAATTCTGGCCCGTTACCGCCCGGCACTGACAAGCGCACCACTCAAGAAACATCAGATCACATGGCGCCCCACAGTAATCCGGGGTGCTGTCGTCGGCGCCGCTCTTGCCATGTCTTTGGTACTGATGACTGGCGAGTCTCCATTTCTCTATTTTCGGTTCTAACCCATGCCCGCCAAGCACTTCCTCACAGCGGTTTTCGCCACATCCATCATCGGCCTATGCGCTGTTGCGGCCATTAATTACACCGTGGATGTTAGTGGAATCTACAGTTCGTCCGAGAAAAAATTCATAGGAAGTATTGAAAAATATACAAAAAATCTGGTTACAGGACATTCTTCGCTAGTAAAGCCGGATGTGTCAGAACGCCTCATCAAGCATGAGGTCGCAAAACATTACGATTCTGACTGCTACATAATCGGATCAAGTCATGAAATGACGATCAATCCTGTCCGCATGCCCGCATTGGCGTCGCGTTGCTCCTCATTTTTTAACCTCGCATCTTCGGGGGGCGGGTTTGAAGACGCCCTCATCATGCTTGACGCCCTGAGCAATCGCGCCAACGGTAAGATCATCATAATCGGCATCGGCCCCTGGTTTTTCAAACGCAACATCGAGTCTCGCTGGCAAGAGCTTGGGGATAGCTACCAATTAGCAAGAACCCACCTGCTCAATGATAGCTCGCACGTTTCCGCCAAGAACGACAAAATAAAAAATCTCATTAACGGCCATTATCTTATGAGAAACATTGAATTTTTTTTCAAAAAAGACACCGTTGATGGAAAAATCAGTATTTCAACTACGCCAGCAAACTCAGATGCCTTATTTCTTAATGATGGAAGCATGACGTACAGCAATGAATTTATAGAAAAAACAAAGACTGATAGAAGGGCACCAGTTTGTTATGATTACAAAATATCGACGCCATTTGTGCAGCAGCAAGTCGTCGATGAATTTGTAAAATCAATTGAATATTTAAGCAAAAGAGGTGCAAAACTGGCATTTCTTCTAATGCCGTATCATCCTGGAGTTTATGGGTGTGGAAACAAAACTCCAGATGCATTGCGGGAAGTGGAAAAGACCGCTCGGGAATTAGGAAGGCAATTGGATATCCCTGTGTGGGCGGGCTATGACCCAAGGCATCACGGAATGACCTATGCCGATTTTTACGACTACATGCATGTCGATGCCGATAGTTTGTACAAGGTCCGGCTTGAGCCGTGATTCTTATCATTCGGGCAGTGTCTCAGTTTGAAATCTGCCCCCCCCCCCCCTTTGACGGGGGCTCGACCGTTTGGCATTGACAATCAAAAGCTGTGGTCGTTTCATCCGGTCCTGTAGAGGTCTACCTAGGGGGAGGGGATGGCTTTCATCGATGACCGTCTGCCGCGCTATCAGCGGCTGCGTGACGAGATTGCCGCCGGGATTGCGGCCCAGGTCTGGAAACCGGGACAGCCCATTCCGTCGGAGACCGAATTGGCCGAGCGCCATGGTCTGGCGGTGGGCACGGTGCGGCGGGCCATCGACGTGCTGGTGGCCGAGGGGCTGGTGGAGCGGTCGCAGGGCCGGGGCACCTTTGTGCGGCGGCCGTGTTTCGATCATTCGCTGCTGCGCTGTCTGCACATTCCCGGCTTGCAGCCGGGCGAGGCGCCGGTGCTGGTCAGCCGCATCCTGGAACGGGCGTCGCTGAAGGCCTCACCCGAAGTGGCCGAGCGGCTGGGCCTGCCCGCCGGGGCCGATTGCATCCGGCTGGTACGGCAGAAGCTGGTGGACCGCCGCATCCTGCGCGGTGAGGAAATCTGGCTGCCCAAGGCGCGGTTCGCGCCGCTGCTGACTGTGGAGCTGGCCTCCATCGGTAACGATCTCTATCCGGCCTTCGAACGGCTGTGCGGCCAGTTGGTCGCCACCGCCGAGGAAAGCCTGACCGCCGAGGCCATTGGCGCCGAGCATTCCACCCTGGTGGGCGTGCCCACCGGTCAGCCGGTGGTGGTCATCGACCGCCTGACCCGTGGTTACGACCGCCAGCCGCTGGAATGGCGCCGCGTCCGTGCTCCTGCTGCCGCCTTCCGCTACACCAGCCAGATTCGCTAGGCCTGTTTCAGCGCCTGCCACCAATCGGGCCATGCCGCCACCAGTTCCGCCAGGGCGGCATATCCGGCGGCGCGCGGGTGGGCGCCGTCATCGGCGGCGGTTTCCGCCCGCCAGACCGGATTCGTTGACAGGGCGGGAAATATCTCCAGGAACGGGATGCCCAGCCCGGCGCACAAATCGCCCAGGGCGGGCGACAGGGCGGCGATGCGGGCGTTGACGGTATCGTCGGCGATGGGCGGCGGGCCGACCATCAGCACCGGATGATGCGCGGCGGCCTCGGCCAGCATGTGCCGGGCGGTGTGCAAGGTGGTGTCGGGCGGCACACGGCGGCAGCCATCATCGTCGCAGCAATCATTGACCCCGAACGAGAACACCAGCAGGCCTAGCGCTCCCGGCGGCAGGCGCGCGGCGCTTTCCGCCTGCCAGCGTCCGGCGATGTCCTGGCTGGTGTCGCGGCGGATGCCCAGATTGTACAGAGTCAGGTCGTGCCCGCGCCGCCGCGCCAGGGCGCAGACGCGCCCGGTCCAGCCCAGACACTCGGGATCGTTGGTGCCGTTGACGAAGCTGTCGCCGATGAAACAGATGCGCATGGCCGCCATGGTGCGGTTCCTGACGGCACAACGCCAGGGAAAAGCTGGCTTTTTCCATGCCGTGAAACGGTCGGAAAAAAAGTCATAAAATCCCTTTGCATCCGGCAAGGGGTGGCGCTATAAGAAGCGCCTCGCAGGCGACCGGAGTGTAGCTCAGCCTGGTAGAGCACTGTCTTCGGGAGGCAGGGGCCGGAGGTTCGAATCCTCTCACTCCGACCATATGAGAACCCGCCAAGTCTTCGGACTTGGCGGGTTTTTCATTGCCGCAACAGTGTGGGGCGGCCCCTGTACAGGGGCCGCTGGTTTATTCTTGGCCCTCGCCGGGCGCGGCCTCAATGGCCGCAAGCCGGTTCCACGAATGGAACCGGACATCACCACTTCATGCGCAGGGTCGCCAGAACGACACCCACCGAATAGCTGGGATTGCCGGTGGCGGCGGTCGAGGCGGTGCCGGTGGTGTTGCTGATGGAAACCGCCTGTTCGTCGTTCAGGTAATCGGTGGACAGGAACCGTTCCCACAGGCCGGACAGGCCGATGAAGACGTTGTCCACCAGTTCGTACTCGCCCGAGACCTTCAGGGTGTTGGTCACCGACTTGCTGGTCGGCAGCGACACGGCGGTGTTGACGGTGGTGGCGGCCACGCTGCCGTGGAACCACGACGCTTCCTCGAAGGCGGTGTTGCCGTACGAGATGTTGTTTTCCAGCGACAGCTTCAGGCGGTCGCTGACCTTCCATTCGCTCCCGGCGCCCGCGCTGTGCACGGTGTCGCGGTTCTTCAACTGCCAGACCGCGCCGTTGGCGTTGGCGGTGGTGTTCATCACCGTGTCGGTGAAGTTTTCCTGATAGGTGTAATAGAAGTGCGCGGTCACGTCCTTGACCGGCGAGAAGCTGACATCCGGCCCGATGGACAGCATGTCGTTGGCCTGGACGCCGTAATAGGAATCGGGAAAGTCGTCGTGCACGTAGCGCAGGGTGCCGCCCAGCGACGCGGCATCGGCGAAGGCCCAGTTCAGGTCGCCCTTCCACTCGTCGCGCTTGCGGGCGGCATACGAGAACATGCGCAATTCCGCTTCCGAGGTGTTGCCGGTCAGGGTCCGCCCCAGTTCCGCCCAGCCGGCATTGCCCAGATATTGCGTCGCCTGACGGATGCCGCGGTTATAGCCAACGGTGCCGGTCAGATTGCCCGCCAGGGTGGACGACAGCTTGCCGCCGACGGTGCTTTCCTGGTTGCGGCTGGTGACCGAATAATCGCGCTGGCGGTCGGTGTAGCTGTAATTGGCGGTCAGTTTGGTGGACCGCAGGATGCGGTAGCCGACTTCGCCGTCGGCGCGCTGGTTCAGGAAGGAATAGGGGGTGTTGCTGGTCACCGCCCCCGACCCGTTGAAGACCGAGGTGGTGTCGCTGCGGTATGGCGCACCGGTCTTGTAGCGCGACCCGTGGTTCTCGCGCATGTCCAGGGTGTAGGTGGTGCGGAAATTCCAGTCCTTCAGCGGCCGCGAGGTCAACGCCACATTGGCGTAGGTGTGGTTGATCTGGCCGTCATAGGCGTGTTCCGAGATCGTGGGCGAGCGGTCGTAGCTGCGCGTCTTGTATTCCTCGTTCTGCAATTGCAGGGCATAGGACAGGTTCAGCGCCACATGGGTGGTTTCCGACGGATTGAAGCCGAACTGGCCCTTGATGCGGTGTTCCTGGTTACTGGGCGGCAACGAATATTGCGAGGTGGTGTAGCCGGTGAAATTGGCGTTGCTGAACGGCGTGGTGACCTGGAAATCGGTCTGGTTGTTGGTGAAGTTGGACAGGATGTAGCTCAGCTTGGCCTGGAACGGCCGCGTGGTGTATTCGGCGCTGGCGCTGAAGCGGTCGGTATCGTAATCGATGGGCTCGGGGAAGCTGAGGAAGCTGGAATTGCTGACGAACATGTAGGCGTTGATCTTGGTGCCCTGCTTGTGTTCGTGGTCCAGGCTGGAGCCGAACTTCCAGTCGGGAATGCCGGAATAGCTGATGGCGCCGTTGACCTTGTCGCGCTGGGTGCCGGTGCTGCGGGTGGACAGATAACGGCGCAGAAGCGCATCGCCCGAAGCGTTGGTGGCGGTCGCGTTCAGGGACCGCGCCTGCAACCCGTTCAGCAATTCGCCGCTGGAGCCCAGCACGGTCTGGAAAGTGTCCGATTGCACGAAGGGCGTGCCCTGATAGGCCAGCCGCGCGTCCCACACCCCCTGTTCGCCGACCCGCAGGCGCAGACCGGCATTGGGCAACACCTTGTTCTCAGTGAAATCGATGTTCTCGCCATCGGCCTGGAAATACAGGGTGCCATCATCCTTGCCGGTGGCGCGCTCCAGCATGTGGAACCACGCCGCCCCGGTGGCGCCCTGGCTGTTGTGGCCGGTGTAGCGGCCGAACTGTGCCGAGCCGCCGGTCTGGTAGCCCGCCTCCATCCCGGCCTCGTTCAGCAGCACCGGCTGGGACGACGGCAAGGCGGTGGCGGCGGGCGCGTCCAGATCGAAATCGTCATCGGCTGCCCAGCCGGTCAACGGCCACAGGCAGGTGCTGGCCAGCGCCGCCGCGCGAAGGGTTTTTCCCACCATAGATAATACCCCCTGAAAGCAAAGGATGCTGTCGGCGGCGGTCTGCCCGGACCGGCCCGCCGACATCCGTGTCATCGTGTGAGCATGCCGCCGCCGGGTGCGTTGGAGCCGTGCACCTTGGAGTGGCAGTTCTCGCAACCGCGCGTCAGCAGCATGTTGTAGGCCTGGGCGCTGGTGGCGCCGGGCAGTTGGTTGGCGCCGGAAATCATGGCGTCATGGCTGGCGCGGCTGTTGGTGTGGCAGGTCATGCACAGGAACGGCTCGCGCATTTTCAGCAGCGCCGTCTGGGTCGAACCATGCGGCGTGTGGCAGGTGCTGCAATCCTCGCGCACCGGCTCGTGCTCCCACAGGAAGGGGCCGCGCTGTTCCGGGTGACAAGTGTAGCAAGTCTCGTTCAAGGTGAATTCCTTGAGCAGGGACTGGCCGCCCGAGCCGTGGGTCTGGTGGCAATCGCTGCATCCCACCTGTCCCTCCCGCACCGGGTGGTGGGTGAACAGATAGCTTTGCGCCCGCTGCTCGGCATGACAGGTGAAACACACCTGGGGCTCGGTCTTCTTGTTCATGACCGGGTCGCGCACGGCGTGGTTGGTGTGGCAATCGGTGCAGGCGACGCCGTTGGCCTCGTGCTGGCTGCCCGGCCAGTTGATGTGCTCGCCGCCCATGTGGCAGGTGGCGCAGACCTGATTGCGCTTGTCCGCCGGGGCGGCGAACTCGCCCTTGAACGCCACGTCCACCGGGGGCCGCTTCTCGCCCTTGGGCGGGCGGGCGTTGTTGTGGTCCACGCTGGGGCCGTGACAGCTTTCGCAGGCATGCTGCGCCATGGGCGTGGCCTTGTCGCCCTTCACGCCATGGGCGGTGAACAGAACGGTGCGGTCCTGCTGGGTGTCGTGACACTTGATGCAGGTCTGCTCGCCCTGGGGCGCCCATTCCACCGGCTTGCCGTTGATCGTGCTTTTGCCCAGCCATTGATTGGCCAGTTGAAAGCCGTCCTCGGCCGCCGCCGCCGGGCGGGCCAGTGCCGCCAGCAGGATTGCCAGAAAACCGATGAACGCCAGGGTCCGCAGGGTGAAAGGTGCGGCGGTCACTGCTTGACCGCCACGAAATCGGCGGGGCCTTGGCCCAGCGCGAAGGTGTATTCGTACGAGGTGTGGTGGAAGCGCTTGGCGCTGTGGCCCTCGTGCACACTGAAGCCGATGGTGTAGGGCTTGCCCGCCACCAGCGGCCGCCACGGCGCCGGGGCGGCCAGCGGACGGCTGAGCACCACGGTCCAGGTGCCGTTGGCGAAGGCGGCCTCGGCCTTCAGCGGGCCGTCCTTCAGCTCCTGGCGGCGGTCGAAGATGATGCCGCCATCGGCCACCGCCTTGGCGCCGGGGTTCAGCTTGGCCTGCCACCATTCCTGGATGTAGCCCGCATCGGTCAGCTTGGCCAGATCCTCGGCGCCCTTCAGGGTGTCGCCGCCGCCCAGCCGCGACATCTTGGCGCGGGTCTTCATCAGGTACTTGGTACGGTCGGAGCCGTTGGCGGCGGGCATCGAGGCATTGTCCTCGTGGCAACTGGCCCAGCAGCCGGCGCGCACGCCCTCGGGCACCGCCGCGTCGTTGAAGATCAGCGCCACCTTGGTCGCGGCGGCGGCGTCCATCTTGGCATCGGGCGCCGCCGGTTCGGTGAATTGCAGGCGCACATAGAAATTGGCATCGTCATAGGCCATGCGGATGTCCGCTGCCACGTGGCCGGGGAAGCTGGGAATGGGGGTGGGCTCGGCCTTCTTGCCCGACACCATCAGCGCGCCCTGGGTCTTTTCCTCGCCGCGATGGCATTCGATGCAGTTCTTGCCCGCCTTGAATTTGTCGGCGGCGCTGTGGTCGGCGGTGGTCAGGTTCCATTCCCACGACGTCTGACCGGGATACAGCATGACCACCTCGCGCCCCGGCACCTTGGACCAGTCGATGGCCCAGGCGGGCTGTGCGGCGGCGGCCATGATGATGGCTGCGACAGTGATATTCACCCTCATTCTCATTTCCTTCGCGCTCTAACCCCACCAAAGCGGCCGCCCGTCATCCCCCGAGCGTCCGCAGTTTTCTCTTCCGCCACCAGGACCACGGCGCGTGGCTCAGGTGGTGCAACAGGAACATCAGCATCAGCACCGCCAGGGCGGTATGCCCCACCGCCAGCGGCGCCAGTGCGCTGATGCCGAACAGCCGGGCGGGCAGCAAGGCGGGCCACAGGAAGGCCAGCCCGCTGATCGCCACCAGCGGCATGATTGCGAACATGGTCAGACCGTCGGCATCGGCGCGGAACTGGCGGCGGAAGATCCGGCACAGCGCCAGGAAGCCGCCATAGCCGACGCACAGGGCGATGCCCGACCATTTGTGCAGGATGTGCGACCACTCGAACCCCAGCAGAACCGAGCGCGCCGCCGGGAAATGCAGGGTGATGCCGGTCAGCAGCAGCACGGCCATCAGCACGGCATTGCTGTGGTGCCAGAGGCGGAAGCCCTGGCGCATGGCCTTGGCCCGCCGCGCCACCGCCGCCATTTCCGCCTCGGCATCGATGCCGATGGTTTCGGCCAGGACGCGGGCGGTCGCCACCCGGCATTGGCCGCAGGCGGTGCCCGCGCGGGTGCGTTGGCATACCTGCTCCAGATCGGTCAGACCGTATTCGCGGATGGCCCCGGCGATCATGCCGCGGGTGATGCCGTTGCAATGGCAGACCAGGGCATCGTCGCTGTCGGCCTCGGGCTCCAGCAGGCCCCGGCAGCAGCAATCCTCGGCGCATTGGCCGCCCACATCGGTGCCGTCGCGCATCCATTGCAGGAAGCGGCTGCCGCCGCGCACGTCGCCGTACAGGATGGCGCCCACCACCCGGCCCTGGCGCAGCACCAGCTTGCGATAGACGTGTTGCTCGGGATCGTGCTCGACCAGTTCGGTCTCGCTGTCGTTGGCGGCGGCGATGGCTCCGGCCGAGAACAGGTCGATGCCGGGAATCTTCAGATGGGTCGGCACCGCCTGCGGGCGGAAGCGGCGCGGCTGTTCGATCTCGGCCAGCATGTCGGCGCACACTTCGGCCATGCCGTACAGCGGCATCACCAGACCGAAACACTGGCCGTCATGCTCGACGCATTCGCCCACCGCCAGGATGCCGGGATGGCTGGTGCGCATGTGATCGTCCACCAGCACGCCGCGCCCTACCGCCAGACCCGCCGCCTGGGCCAGCTCGGTGCGCGGGCGGATGCCCACCGCCACCACCACCAGATCGGCGGGCAGGCAGCGGCCATCGGACAGCACCACGCCCTCGGCGCGGTCGCTGCCCGCCACCGCCGCCGCCTGGGCGCCGGTGATGCAGGCGATGCCGCGCGCGTCCAGGTCGCGGCGCAGCAGGTCGGCGGCGGAATCGTCCAATTGCCGTTCCATCAGCGACGGCATCAGGTGGACGATGACCACCTCCATGCCCTGCTGCTTCAGGCCCCAGGCCGCTTCCAGGCCCAGCACGCCGCCACCGATCACCACGGCGCGGCGGTGGGTGCTGGAGGCGGCCAGCATGGCGGCGACGTCGGCGGCATCGCGGAAGGCGCAGATGCCGGGCAAATCCATGCCGGGCAGGGGCGGCAGCACCGGGGCGGCGCCGGTGGCCAGCACCAGCCGGTCCCACGCCACCACCCGGCCCGAGGCGGCGGTGACGGTGCGGCGCTCGGGATCAAGGGTGGTGACGGCATCGCCGCGATGCAGGGTGATGCCCTGGTCCGCGTACCATTCCGGCGCATGGGTGACGATCTCGGCCATGCTCTTGTCGCCCGCCAGAACCGACGACAGCAGGATGCGGTTGTAATGGCCGTGCGGTTCGGCGCCGAAAACGGTGATGTCGTAGCGGCCGGGGCAGCGGGCCAGCACATCCTCGATGGTGCGGATGGCGGCCATGCCGTTGCCGACCACCACCAGGCGGGGGCACGGCGCCGGGGCGGCGGCAGGGGCGGGCGGCACCATCTCAGCGTCTCCGGTTGCGGCGGCGCCACAGAGCGCGGCCAATCAGGGCCAGGGCGGTCACGGCCAGCGCCGCCAGTCCGGCCCAATCCAGCCAGACATTGCGGGTGGCGCCGGTCACATAGATTTCCGACAGTAGGGCACCGTGGTTGAAGCCGTTGGCCGGTCCCGGCTTGTCCAGCAGCATCTTTTTGTACAGGCGCTTGCCCAGCTCGCTGTCGTCGCCGTGGCAGGTTTCGCAGGTCCGCACCGCCTTGGCCTTGGCCTGGACGTCATGCGACAGGGCGCCGCCATCCGCCACCGGGCTGTGGCAATCCACGCAACGGGTCTGGTCCAGATGCAGCGCCAGTTCCGGCAGCCAGGCATGGGCCGCCTGCATGTCCGGGCGCTTGGCATCGGGCTTCCACTGTCTATAGCGGGCATCGTCGCCGTGGCAGGTCAGGCACATTTCGTTGTCCTGCACCGCCGCCGCATGGGCGCTTTCCATCTTGGACGCCTTGCGGTCGTAATGGCTCTGGTGGCAGGACAGGCAGGTGAACTTGTCGGTGTGGCCCTTGAAATGGGTGCTGGCCTTGAACTCGGGGACGATGGTCTTGGCCGGATTCTGGTGGCACTCGACGCAGCCCTTGATCTGCTTCTTGGCATTGGGCAGATGGGGATAGGGGACATAGGCCTCGGTGTGGCAATCCTTGCAAGCCATGGCGCCGTGATAGGAATGCTCGAACCGGCCTTGCTCCACCAGCAGGGTCGCCAGCAGCTTCATGTCCATGCCCAGGCGCGGCGGGTTCTTCAGCCCGGCCTCGCTGTGGCATGACAGGCAGTCGCCATTCCATTTCCTGATCTTGTTGGGCAGGTCGGGGTCCACCTCCTCCAGGCCGAAATCGTCGTCCCCGGCCACAGCCGCCGGTGCCGCCAGCATGCTCAGGCCCAGGCAGCAAAGCGCCACAAACAGCCGTGCGGCCGCTTGCCAGGAGATGCCTGGATTCCCCGTGTGCCTGCCCACCACCCGAATGCCCCTTCAGCGATATGCGAATAAGGATTAATCGCAACCAATTAGGCCATAAGGTCAGTCCCTATGACCTATGCCTGACCAAAGGGATATAGGCATTGATACTGATTCGCAATAGCGATTCTTGGTAGCTGGAATTTTTTTGTGTCTTTAAATGACGGGGCGGGCGAACGGTTGCCGAGGCATCGCACTCGGTGCGTGCGCTGTTTTTCATCCGTTCATTCTGGGCCGAAGCCTTGTTCACAGGTACGTTCTATACTGTCGGCTATCACTAAAGGCTGTGCCAAGGGGTGGCGATGATCCGGAAGTTTTGCATGGCGGCGGCAATGGTGGCCGGGCTGGCCGCGAATGCTGCCCGGGCGCAGACGCCAGCCGTGGACGAGCCGTTCCTGGTGGGCGTCGCGCCCCACACCAGCGCCCGCGTCATCATCGAGCAATACCAGCCGGTGCGCGCCGCCCTGGCCGCCGCCCTGGAGCGCCCGGTGGAAATCGTCACCGCGCCGGATTTCACCGAATTCGCCCGCCGGGCCGTGGCCCAGGAATACGACATCGCCATCACCACCGGCCATCAGGCGGAATTGTTGCGGGCCGATGCCGGATATCTGCCGCTGGTGACCTACCAGGCGGATTTCCGCGCGGTGCTGGTGGTCGAGCACACATCCGCCATGAAGAAGCCCGAGGCGCTGAACGGCGCCGTGGTGCTGGGCCTCAACCCGTCGTCGCTGGTCACTCTGTGGGGGCTGCATTGGCTGCGCGACCACAAGGTCGAGCCGCGCCAGATCCGCCATGTCAGCGCCGCCGACAGCGTGGCGCAGCTGATCCTGTCGGGCGACGCGGCGGGCGGTTTCATGTCGCTGGCCAATTTTCAGAAGCTGCCGCAGGAGGTGCAGGACCGGTTGCGGGTGCAGGAAAGCAGTCGGCCCATGGCTGGGCGGGTCTACATGCTGAATGGCCGCGATGCCGCCTTGCGCGACAAGGTCCATGCGGCGCTGGCGGCCTTTGGCCGGAGCGCCGAGGGGCAGCGCTATTTCGACGACAACAAGCTGGGCGGCTATCGCGATATCGGTGCCGCCGAACTGAAGGTCATGGCGCCCCTGGCCGACGAGGTCCGGCAGGTGTTGAAGGGCGGCGGAAAATGACGGTGTTGCCTCGGTTCCGCACGGTGCGGGCGCGGCTCTTGCTGGCCGCCCTGTTCGTCGAGGCGTTCATGTTGACCATGCTGGTCGGCAATTCCGTGCGGTTGCTCTATTCCAGCCTGGCCGAACAGGCCCGGCTGCATGCCGAACAGATGATGCCGGTGCTCAACGCCGCCCTGGTGGCGCCGCTGGCCCAGCGCGATACCGCCACGCTTCAGGCCATCCTCAGTGAAAGCCAGACGGTGGAGGGGCTGGTCTATCTGGCGGTTACCGATCTGCGCGGCAAGGTGGTCGGCGTCGCGGGCTGGCCCGAAGGGCAGGCGTTGCCGCCGCCCGACAATGGCTTTTCCCTGGATACCAAGGAAAGCGGCGCCCGCTATGACGTGGTGGCGCCGGTGCTGCTGGCCGGGCAGAAGCTGGGAACGCTGCATTTCGGCCTGGAGCTGGACCACATCGTCGCCGCCCGCCGTGCCCTGGTGGTGCAGGGCATTGCCATCGCCCTGGTCGAGCTGGTGCTGTCCGCCGGGCTACTGGCTCTGGTGGGGTGGTGGCTGACCCGGCATCTCAGCCAGTTGACCGAGGCCAGCGCCGCCATCGCCGCCGGTCAATTCGCCCCGGTGCGGGTGCCCGAAGGCGACGACGATATCGGCCGCCTGGGCGCCGCCTTCAACGCCATGTCGCGGGCGGTGGATGAACGGGTGGGCGAGTTGAACGACGCCCTGGACCGGCACTCGCGGCTGGCCGCCATGCTGGATCAGGAACGTGCCCGCCTGCTGTCGCTGTTGTCTTCCATGGAATTCGGCGTGCTGTTCGCCGATGGCGATGGCCGGGTGGTTTACACCAATCCGGCCTTCGCGGGTCTGTGGGATGGCGGCGCCCGCTGCATCGGCCGTTCCGCCGCCGAGGTTCTGGCGCCGTTGGGCGACAAGACGGATGGCGATCTGACGCTGGAGGGCGGACGGTTCATCACCTACCGCTCGTTCCCGGTGATGGGCGGTGGCGCTGTGGGCGGGCGTCTGTGGACCTTCGTGGATGCCACCGCCTCGCGCATGTTCGCCCAGCAATTGCTGGCGGCCAAGGACGCGGCCGAGGCGGCGGTGGAGGCCAAGGCCGCTTTCCTGGCGACCATGAGCCACGAAATCCGCACGCCCATGAACGGCATCATCGGCATGACCGGGCTGTTGCTGGATACCGCGCTGGACCAGCGGCAACGTCATTTTGCCAACACCATCAGGGTGTCGGCGGATTCGCTGCTGACCATCATCAACGACATTCTGGATTTTTCGAAAATGGAAGCAGGTAAACTGGCGTTCGAGGAAAATCCCTTTGAGATCAGGTCGTTGGTGTCTGGGGTGGCCGATCTGCTGTCGCCGCGCACCGTCGGGCGCAACCTGATCCTGGACTGGCGCGCCAAGGGGGCGGTGGACGGGGTGTTCCTGGGCGATCCCGGCCGCCTGCGTCAGGTGCTGCTCAATCTGGCGGGCAACGCCCTGAAATTCACCGAGCATGGCCGCGTCGCCATCACGGCGGAAGTGCAGGTCGAGGAGGAGCGGGAAATCCTGCGGGTCGAGGTCAGCGACACCGGCATCGGCATCCCCGAGGCGGCGCAGGCCCGGCTGTTCAGCATGTTCACCCAGGCGGATTCATCCACGGCCCGGCGCTTCGGCGGCACCGGCCTGGGGCTGGCTATTTCCAAGCGCATCGTCGAGCTGATGGGCGGCGAGATCGGCTTTTCCAGTGCCGAGGGGCACGGCAGCACCTTCTGGTTCCGGGTGCCGCTGGTGCGTGGCGAGGATCGCCGCGCCGGGCGCCGCGACGTGATGCTGCCACCGGGGACCCGTCTGCTGGTGGTCACCCCCGACCCCGAACTGATGGCCGAGGTGCAGCCGGTGCTGGAGCGGCTGGCGGTGACGGTGGTCGTGGCCGCCGAGGCCACACGGGCGCTGGCGCTGCTGCGCCAGGATGCCGTCGCCGGGCACGCCCCCCAGGTCATGCTGCTGGACGACCGGCTGACCGGGGTCACCGGTCTGGACCTTGTGCTGCTGACCCGCGCCGATCCGGTTCTGAATACTGTGGTTCCGGTGCTGGTCGGTGACGACAGCCAGGGCAGTGATGCCGACCGCGCCCATCTGGCCAGCCACGGCATCGCCCATCTGCTGGCGCGTCCCCTGGAAGTCGGCATTCTGTTGGACCTGCTGGCCGGGATTCTGGGCAACGTGGCGCCGCCGCCGCGCCCGCTCTGCGCCCCGGCGGCGGCGGCGGGCGGGGCCGGTCTGACCATCCTGGTGGCCGAGGACAATCTGATCAACCAGCAGGTGGCGGTGGGTTTGCTGGAAAAGCTGGGCCATCGCGCCGACGTGGCCGACGATGGCAAGGCGGCGCTGGAGATGGTCCAGGTGCGGTCTTACGATCTGGTGCTGATGGACATGCAGATGCCGGGCATGAGCGGCCTGGACGCCACCCAGGCGATCCGCGCCCTCCATCTGCCGGTCAAGGCGGTGCCCATCATCGCCATGACCGCCAACGCCATGAGCGGCGACCGCGATCTGTGTCTGGCGGCGGGCATGAACGATTACATCTCGAAGCCGATCGACCGCACCAAGCTGGCGGCCCTGTTGGGGCGCTGGCAGGCCAAGCTGAAAGAGGGTCTGGTTAAATTATAGGCCGGTGTGGAAAGTGCTCAATAATTGTTCTAATCTTGGGTCGTGCGCTTCCGCCAAGCCACGATTCGAGAGCAATCCATGAGCGACATCGACACCCTGAAAGCCGAAGTCAAGAAGCTGTCCACCCAGGCCACCCAGGCCAAGATGGATTTGCACGATTTGTCCGAGGAGCTGCCCACCGACTGGCAGAAAATCCCCGATGTGGCACAGCGCTGCTACGACCTGCACGCCCGCCTGACCGAAGCGCGGGCCAAGCTCAAGGCGGCGGGCGGGTGAAATTTGATGTGCCTTTCCCCGCCGCTCACCCTGGTGGAACGATCCAGCGGTAACACGGATGAACCCGGATGGGGGGATGGGCACGGATAAATGCGTCATTCCCGGTCGGTGGTCAGGCTCAGCTTGGCGTAATCGGCGCGGCGATAGCCCTCGATCAGTTCGCGCACCTCTTCTCCGGGCAGGCCCAGGTGGCGCAGGGTGACGCCCGCCAGTTGCAGGCTGCCCTCCAGGATTTCCGGCACCACCGCCGTTGCCCCCGCCAGTTCCAGGCCGCGTGCCTGGCGGCGGTCGCGGGCGCGCACCAGGATGTGCAATTGCGGGAACTGGGCGCGCAGGCGCGGCACCAGCTTTTCCCGGCCCGAGCCGGTGTCGATGGTCAGCACCACCGCCCGCGCCCGGCCCGCGCCCACCGCCTTCAGCACCTCGACCTTACGGATGTCGCCGAAATAGACCGATTCGCCATAGCGCCCGTCGCGCAGGCGGGTGACCAGCCGGGGATCGCGGTCGATGGCGATATAGGGGATGCCCTGCTCGCGCAGGATGCTGGCGACCACTTGGCCGACGCGGCCGAAACCGACCACGATGACGTGCTCGGCCATGTCGCGGGCATCGTCGTCGGGGGCGACCTCGCGCCCGGCGGCGGCGCGGCCGCGGCGTGCCACCCAATCGCCCAGCCCGGCCAGGGCCGGGGTCACCGCCATGCTGACGGCGACGATGGAGGTCAACAGTTCGATCTGCATCGGGTTGACCAGATCGGTCTGACCGGCGCGGGCCAGCACCACGAAGGCGAACTCGCCGCCCTGGGCCAGCAGCAGGCCCAGATGCAGGGCGGTGGCGAGGGGGAAGCGGCACAACAGCGCCAGCAAGGTCAGCACCAGCGCCTTGCCCGCCACCAGCAGGCCGACACCGGCGGCGATGTCGGGCAGGTCGGCCAGCACCTTGGCCGGATCGACGGTCATGCCGACGGTCAGGAAGAACAGGCCCATCAGCAGGCCGCGCACCGGTTGCAGATCGGCCTCGACCTGATGGCGGTATTCGGTGCTGGCCAGCATGACGCCCGCCAGGAAGGCGCCGAGCGACAGCGACAGTCCCGCCGCCTCGGTGGCGAAGCTGGTGCCGATCACCGTCAGCAGGGCGGCGCCCACGAACACCTCGGGCAGGCGGGTGGCGCTGACCACATGGAACAGCGGCCGCAGCGCCAGCCGCGCCACCAGGAAAATCACCGCCATGGCCGCCACCGCCTTGGCTACGGCCAGGATTTCCTGCCATGCCATGGTCAGGCCGTCGCCGCCCAAATTGGGGATGGTGACCAGCAGCGGTACCACCGCCAGATCCTGCAGGATCAGCACCGCCACCGCCAGACGGCCGACCTGGGAATTCAGCTCGCCGCGTTCGGACAGGATTTGCAGCACGAAGGCGGTGGAGGAAAAGGCCAGGGCGACGCCGACCACGCCCGCGCCCTCGGCATGCAGGCCGATCATGCCGACCGTCGTCGCGGCCAGGGCGGCGGTGGTCAGCACCTGGGCAGTGCCCAGGCCGAAGATGAAATGGCGGATGACCCGCAGGCGTTCCCACGACAGTTCCAGGCCGATCATGAACAGCAGGAACACGATGCCCAGCTCGGCCAGATCGCGGGCACCGCCGTCCTCGCTCATCAGGCCCAGCCCGGCCGGTCCCACCGCGCTGCCCGCCAGCAGATAGCCAAGCACCGGGCTCAGCCGCAGGCGATGGCACAGCGGCGATACCAAAACGGCGATGGCCAGGAAAATCAGTGCATCTCTGAGGATGCCGTGGTCCAAGATGGAAAGCCTTTCATTGCGGGCGCATCTTTCTAGCTAAGGTCAGGCGGGACCGAAATTAAGGGAAAGTGCCTATTTTGCGGAAATTCTTCCCGGCGCCCCCTGGACAGCCCCACCTCTAAGGTCTTAAACCCGGTGTGGTATGCCGAAATAAAGGGGATCGCGCGTGATCGACAGCATGAACGTGGCGGTGCTGGTGCTGGCGGGGCTGGTGACGCTCAGCATCTTTTCCAGCCTGCTGTCGTTCCGCATCGGCGCGCCGCTGCTGCTGGTGTTCCTGGGCGTCGGCCTGCTGGCCGGTGACGGCGGCCTGGGCGGCATCCGCTTCAACGACGCGGGCACCGCCTATCTGGTCGGCAGCGTCGCCCTGGCGGTGGTGCTGTTCGATTCCGGCTTTCATACCCCGGTCAAGGCGGTGCGCACGGCGGCACTGCCGTCGCTGTCGCTGGCGACCGTGGGCGTGCTGCTGACCGCCGCCATCGTCGCCGTGCCCGCCCATTACCTGCTGGGCCTGCCGTGGATCGAGGGCATGCTGCTCGGCTCCATCGTTGCCTCGACCGACGCGGCGGCGGTGTTCTTCCTGCTGCGGGTCGGCGGCATCCATATCCGCGACCGCGTGCGCTCGATCCTGGAGGTGGAATCCGGGTCCAACGACCCCATGGCCATCTTCCTGACCCTGGTGCTGATCCGCTTTCTGGTGGACCGCTCCAGCCATACCGGTTTCGGCGGCTACATCCTGCTGCACCTGACCATGGAATTCGGCATCGGCGGCGTGGCCGGGCTGGTGGGCGGCGTGGTCATCGTCCAGGCGGTCAACCGCCTGGGCATCGAACGCGGCCTGTTGCCCATCGCCGGTCTGGCCTTGGCGCTGATGGTGTTCGCCGCCACCTCGCTGTTGGGCGGTTCGGGCTATCTGGCGGTCTACGTGGCCGGGCTGGTGGCGGGTAATTCGCGGCTGGTGGCGCCGCACACCATGCGCCGCTTCCAGGACGGCGCCATCTGGCTGGCCCAGATCGCCATGTTCCTGTCGCTGGGGCTGCTGGCCAGCCCGTCGCAATTCCCGCCGATCCTGCTGCCCAGCCTGGGCATCGCCTTCGTGCTGATCTTCATCGCCCGGCCGCTGGCGGTGTGGGTCGGATTGCTGCCGTTCCACATGACCCACAACGAGATCGCCTTCGTGTCCTGGGTCGGCCTGCGCGGCGCGGTGGGCATCCTGTTGGCCATCCTGCCCATCATCTCGGGCATGGAGAACGGCTGGCTGTTCTTCAACGCGACCTTCATCGTGGTGCTGGTGTCGCTGGCGCTGCAGGGCTGGACCATCGGTCCGGTGGCGCGCTGGCTGGGTCTGGTGGTGCCGCGCCGCATCGGCCCGGTCGAGCGCATGGAACTGGAAATCCCCGGTGCCGCGCACGAACTGGTGGCCTATCGCATCGTCGCCAATTCCCTGGTGGCCCAGGGCCACCGCCTGCCACGCTGGGCGGCGCCGTCGCTGGTGGTGCGCGAGGGGCGCTCGCTGTTGGGCTCGGGCGTGTCCAGTTTCAAGCCGGGCGACATGGTGTGGCTGTTCGCCAAGCCCGAGCGCGTCCCCCATCTGGACCGCCTGTTCGCCAGTCCGGCGCAGCAGGCGGAAGAGGACCGCCAGTTCTTCGGTGATTTCCCCATCGACCCGCGCGTGCGCATGGCGGACCTGGCGGTGATGTACGGCCTGCCGGTGCCCGAGGACGCGCGCGAGATCGCCGTGGCGCAATGGCTGCAATGGACGCTGGGCACCAAGCCCGGCATCGGCGACCGCGTGCCGCTGGGCGAGGTCGAGCTGATCGTGCGCGCCCTGGATGCCGAGGATGCCATCAGCGAGATCGGTCTGGCCGCCGAGCCGACCCAGATGGACAAGCCGCGCCTGCCGCTGTTCCCCACGGGCCGCGAGGTCAAGGCCCGTGCCCGCCGCTGGGTCGGGCGGTTCCGCCGCAAGCCGTGACGCGCGATGGTTGATGTGTTGCGTGATTGTCACGCGCTCAACAAATGCCCTCTTTGAGGGCAATTTTGTATTCTTAAATAAATTCATTGTGATATGAACTTCCCTTGAGATTCGACTCAAAGGGGAGCGTCTAAATGCGTATGGTGGTCATGGCGGCTTTGGCCGTCGCGCTGGGGGCTTCGGGAGCCATGGCGCAGGAACGGGCGGTGGTGATGTCGCCGAACAAGAAGGTGTCGGTGGGGGTGCAGGGCGGTCTGGTGATTCCCCAGGACGTCAATTTCTCCAAAAGCGCCAGCGCCAGCAATTCCGGCAAGATCGAATTCAAGGACGGTTACTCGGTCGGCGGTTTCGCCGGGTACCAGTTCAATGACTACCTGCGCGGCGAGGCCGGGCTGAGCTATGCCAAGTTCGATTACGACAGCGTCAGCATGGACGGTGTCGGCAGCGCCAAGGTGGATGGCGACGTCAAATCGACCATCGGCATGGTCAGCGGCGTGGTGACGCCGCTGGGGCAGTCGCGCATCTCGCCGCTGGTGGGGGCCGGTGTCGGTGTGGCCCACACCAAGGATCAGGCGTCCCATGTGGGCAACATCAACGTGAACGTCGACCGTCAGACCACCGATCTGGCGGCGACCGGCATGCTGGGTGTGGAGGGCGCCGTCACCGACAGCGTCAGTGTCGGCCTGCGCTACAATTACTATTGGATCAACAGCGGCACCGACGGGCGTGACGATTTCACCGCCCACAATCTGTCGGCCACCGCCGCCGTCAAGTTCTGACCGGAAACCGGCCAGCAAAAAACCCCCGCCGTTTCCGGCGGGGGTTTTCCGTTTCAGCCTGTACCGAAGCTTACGGCTTCAGGGTCCAGGTGGCGGGCGAACGCCACATACGGGCCTTGAGCAGCTCGCGCTGGCACTTGAACTCGGACGGCAGACGATCCAGGAAGATGTCGAAATTGTCTTCCTGGCTGCGCGCCTCGACCACACCGGCGTTGCGGTCGATGGTCATCAGCTCCTGGAACTTCTCCTTCGGATAGTCCAGGCCGTCCCAATTCAGGTCGTCATAGGTGGGCACGTTGCCGAACGGGCTTTCCACGGCCGGGGCACGGCCATGAACGCGGTCGACGATCCACTGCAGCACGCGCATGTTGTCGCCGAAGCCCGGCCACATGAACTTGCCGTTGGCATCCTTGCGGAACCAATTGACGCGGAAGATGGCCGGCGGGTTGGCGACCTTGCGGCCCATGTCCAGCCAGTGACCGAAGTAATCGGCCATGTTGTAGCCGCAGAACGGCAGCATGGCGAAGGGGTCGCGGCGGATGGCGGCCTGGCCGACGGCGGCGGCGGTGGCCTCCGAGCCCATGGTGGCGGCCAGATAGACGCCGTGCACCCAGTCGAAGGCCTGGTACACCAGCGGCATGGTCTTGGACAGACGGCCGCCGAAGATGAAGGCCGAGATCGGCACACCGGCGGGGTTTTCCCAATCCGGGTCCACCGACGGGCACTGGCCGACCGGGGCGGTGAAGCGGGCGTTCGGATGGGCGGCCGGGGTTTCCGAGGCCGGGGTCCAGTCGTTGCCCTTCCAGTCGATCAGGTGCGCCGGCTTCTCGTCCGACATGCCTTCCCACCACACGTCACCGTCGTCGGTCAGCGCGACGTTGGTGAAGATGGAGTTCTTGGCGCAGGCGGCCATGGCGTTGGCATTGGTGCCGTAGCCGGTGCCGGGGGCGACGCCGAAGAAGCCCGCTTCCGGGTTGATGGCGTAGAACTTGCCATCGGCGCCGGGCTTGATCCAGGCGATGTCGTCGCCGACGGTCCAGATCTTCCAGCCGTCGAAGCCCTTGGGCGGCTGCAGCATGGCGAAGTTGGTCTTGCCGCAAGCCGACGGGAAGGCGGCGCCGACATAGGTCTTCTCACCCTGCGGATTTTCCACGCCGACGATCAGCATGTGCTCGGCCAGCCAGCCTTCGGTGCGGCCCATGGTCGAGGCGATGCGCAGCGCGAAGCACTTCTTGCCCAGCAGCGCGTTGCCGCCGTAGCCCGAGCCGAACGACCAGATGGTGCGCTCTTCCGGGAAGTGGCTGATGTTGATGTTGTCCGGGTTGCACGGCCACACCACGTCCTTCTCGCCCGCGGCGAGCGGCTGGCCGACCGAGTGCAGGCACTTGACGAAGTCGCCTTCCTTGCCCAGCAGGTCCAGCACGGCCTGACCCATGCGGGTCATGATGCGCATGTTGGTGCAGACATAGGGGCTGTCGGTGATCTCGACGCCGATATGGGCGATGTTCGAGCCCAGCGGACCCATGGAGAACGGCACCACGTACATGGTGCGGCCCTTCATGCAGCCGTCGTACAGCTTGCCCATGCGGGCCTTCATCTCGTCGGGGGCGACCCAGTTGTTGGTCGGGCCGGCGTCGTCCTTGTTGGCGCAGCAGATGAAGGTGCGATCCTCGACGCGGGCAACATCGCGCGGGTCGGAACGGCAAAGGTACGAATTGGGGCGCTTGGCCTCGTTCAGCTTGATCATCGTGCCGCCGGCGACCATCAGCTCGCACAGGGCATCGTACTCCCGCTCGGAGCCATCACAGATGTGGATGGCGTCCGGCTTGCACAGCTTCGCCATTTCGTCGATCCACGCCAACAGTTTGGCATTGACCGTGCTGCCGCCGGGAATACCGAGTTTAGTCATGATTACCGTTCTCCATCCCATTGATGGTGGCCGTTTCACGCCCCCCTCGGATCGCTGGGACCCGTTCACCGGGACCAGTCCTCGTGGGTTTCGACCGCCGAAAATGGCGCGGGTCGTTCCCCGCGCCGCCGCCGTGAAGAGGTCCAGAATGTAACTGTCCGCACACGCGCGGGCAATGCCCTTAGTGGCTTGGGGCCTATGCGAAAGGGTTAGTCAAAACGCCCGGTCAAGGGATTCGGCCAGCGCGGCGGGAAGCTGCCCCGCCTGTTCAATCGGAGCGCGAATATCCAGGCGGTGGAAATTCCCGTCCTTGTCCAGATCGGCGCCGTCGGGGTCCAGGGTGGTGAAGCGCCAGCCCCCTAGCCGGGGCGCCAGTTCGCGGTTCAGGCGGTCCAGCAGCTCCGGCTCGGCGGTGCGCAGGCCATCCACCAGCGCGTGTGCCTGGCCGAACGGTGCGTCGAACCACACGGCGCGGCCGAAGCCGCCGACGAAATGCGCCCGCTCGGGGACCACCCGCCACAGGGCGAAATCGCCGAACCCGGCATACAGCGCCGCGCCGGGATGGCGGGCCAGGAAGCGGGTGCGCAAGGCGGCATCGGCCTCGGGCGCCAGCCTTTCCGCCCGCCCGCACAGGGTGACGCGCGGCCCGGTCTGCGGGTTGGGATGGTCGTCGGTGCCGTCCAGCAACAGCGAGCAGCGGCTGTCTTCCAGCAGGTTGCGGGTGTGGTCGGCCAGTCCCGACAACAGCAGCAGCGGCGCCATATCCAGGTCGAACGCCACCGTGACCAGCGAGACATAGGGCGTTCCCACCCCCGCCAGGGTGGTGGCCAATGCCGCCTTGCGGCAGGCCCGCGTCACCAGACGCAGGGCGCGGCGATTATCCTTGGGAAGGGTGTCGGGCATTTGATCGGGATCATGGGACATGACGGCGGTCCGGGCTTAGGCTTAGGATGCTTGCCCCGGCTGGTCGGACCAGTCGGGTGCATTCCTGTCAATTCCGGGAAGGATCATCGCAGATGAAGACGTTGCTGGGAACCGTGCTGGCCGTTGCCGTGGCCGGGCTGTCGCTGCCCGCCTTGGCGGGCGAGGCCAAGGTCGGCGCCATCGAGATCACCAGCGCCTGGGCGCGCGCCACGCCGGCCAAGGCCCCGGCCGGTGCCGCCTATGTGACCGTCGCCAATACCGGCGCCACCACCGACAATCTGATCGGTGCCGCCGCCGACGTCTCCAAGGTCGCGGAACTGCACACCCACGTCCACCAGGGCGATGTCATGCGCATGATGGCGGTCGGCAGCATCGAATTGCAGCCGGGCAAGTCCGTCGCCATGGCGCCGGGTGGCCTGCACATCATGCTGATCAATCTGAACCAGCCGCTGAAGGAAGGCACCAGCTTCCCGCTGGAACTGACTTTCGCCCAGGCGGGCAAGGTCAGCGTCACCGTGGACGTGCTGCCGGTGGGCTCGCCCGGTCCGGCGGCTCCGGCTCCGGCCCATCAGGGCCATTCCGGGCACTGAAAAAGTTAAGCCCCCTTCCCCCTGGGGGAGGGGAAGGGGGCTGACCGTGCCCGGAACGTTTGGGGGTGGGGCAGGAAGACGCTCCGGGACGGGATCAGTTTGCTCAGGAGGATTATTATTGGTTCAGCAGCACCTGGAAGATCAGCATGGTCGTGACGAACAAGGCGGAAGCGACGATCAGCGCCGGACGGGACTGTTGTTGGGCAGCCGCTTGCGGCCTTTTGTTGGTGTCTCGGTTCGGTCGCATTCTCGTTACCCCTCGCTCTGTGTGCTCTCGCCCTTAGCGATTGAGGCGATCATGCCCGACACATGCAAACGGCGTTCGCTCCGCGCGTAATGGCGTGCGAAACAGGATATAACAATAGTATTAATGACGGCATTTTTTTCGCCATTTCAGGCGATTTTTTCCATCAGCGCCAGCGCGTCGGACCGGCTGCGCGGCAAGGATGCATCGGCGGCCAGCCAGCCGCGTTCCCGTGCCTTCAATCCCAGTTCCAGCAGCAGCGGCGGTTTCAGCCGCGCCTTGCCCAGGGCGTCGTGGTCGGACAGCACCTCTTCGGGCGTGCCCTGGCGGATGACGCGGCCGCCGACGAAGATCGCCACGGCATCGGCCCACGACCATGCCAGATCCACGTCATGGGTGGTGAACACCAGGGTGGCGCCGTGGGTGCGCAGCTTGTCCAGCGCCGCCAACAGGTGAACGGCGCCGAACTGGTCCATGCCGGCGGTGGGTTCGTCCAGCAGCAGCACTTCGGGGCGCATGGCCACCGCCCCGGCGATGGCGGCGCGCTTCTTCTGGCCGAAAGACAACATATGGGTGGGGCGGTCGGCCAATTCGGTGATGCGCAGTGCCGCCAGCGCCTCGTCCACCCGCTGGTGGGTTTCGTCCTCGGATAGGCCCAGGTTGAGCGGGCCGAACGACACGTCCTCGGCCACCGAGGGGGCGAACAACTGGTCGTCGGGTTCTTGCAACACCAGTCCGACCCGCCGCCGCCATGCCGCCAGGGCGGCGCGGCCATGGCTTTGAACGGCACCGTCCAGCAGCACCGCGCCTGCGCCGGGGCGCAAGGTGCCGTTGAGGTGCATCAACAAGGTGGTCTTGCCCGCGCCGTTGGGACCCAGGATGGCCAAACGGCGGCCGCGCTCCACCTGCAAATCCAGGCTGTCCAGGGCGGGAACGCCGCCGGGATAGGCATAGGTCAGGCCGCGGGCTTCCAGAATCACATCCATAATCCCGCCCCTCCCAGGGCGATCAGCAACAATAGGGTGGCGGCCATCACCCGCCGGTCGGCGGGGCGGGTGGGCGACAGGGTGCGCAGCGAGCCGTCGAAACCGCGCGCCGCCAGTCCCAGTTCCAGCCGCCGGGCACGGTCCAGGGCGCGCGGCAACAGCACGCCCGCCAGCAATCCGGTCGAGTGGATGCGCCGCTTCCAGCCGAAGGTGCCCAGCCGCGATGCCTGCGAGGCGTGGATGGCGGCGGCGGTGTCCAGCAGCACGAACAGCAGGCGATAGGTGGTCAGCGCCACCTCGGCCACCTCGGGCGGCAGGCCCAGGCGGCGCAGGCCCTGCACCAGATCGCTGGCCGGGGTGGTGACGGTCAGCAACAGCATGGCAGACACCGCCGCCAGGGCACGCAACACCAGCATCGCCGCCTGATGGGCGCCGTCGGGGGAAAAGTGCAGACCGTCGGCGCCGCCCTGGATCAACAGGGTGGCGGCGCCGGTCAGGATGAAGGCCATGGGGCCAAGGAACAGGCGGAACAGTCCGCCGGGCGGCGTCCCGGCGGCCAGGGCGGCGGCTACCGCCGCCGCCAGCACCAGGACGGCCCCCGGCCAGGGCGGCAGCGCCAGGGCCAGGGTCAGCAGGCCCAGCGACAGCAGGGCCTTTTCCGCCAGGGAGCGTTTCCGCCAACGGCTGGTATGGGCCAGCCGGTCGGAAGAGATCATTTGTTGTCGCCGCGCCGTCCCTTGACGTAGCCCAGCACATAGCCGAGCACGCCCGCGCCCAGAGCTGCCTGGAGGCAGAACAGCAGGCTTTCGATTTCCTTGCTGGGCGGCGACCACAGGGATTCGAACCACGGCTCGTAACCGTGCTCGGCGATGACGTCCTTGGCGGCGTCGTCGGTGCCGCCGTACTCGCCTGGCATCTGCAACAGCATGGGGGCGGCCACCAGCAGGGCGGTGGCGGTCAGCAGAATGATATTCTTGGAACGGGTCGTCGCCATCACGCCTTCACCTCCACCTTGCCGTGGCGCGCGGCCAGGGCGTTGACCACCACCACCGTCAGCAGGCCCTCGGCCACCGCCAGCGGAATCTGGGTCAGGGCGAAGATGCCCGCGAACTTGGCAAAGGCGCCGCCGAAGCCCGAGACCGCGTCGGGGAAGGCCAGGGCCAACTGCACCGAGGTCACCACATAGGTGCCCAGATCACCGGCGAAGGCACCCAGGAACACCGCCAGCCCGGCGGGAGCACCGACCTTGCCGGCCAGCTTCCACACGCCCCAGGCGATCCACGGACCGGCGACGGCCATGGAAAACACATTGGCGCCCAGGGTGGTCAGGCCGCCATGGGCCAGCAGCAGCGCCTGGAACAGCAGCACGATGGAGCCCAGCACCGCCATCACCGCCGGACCCATGGTCATGGCGCCCAGGCCGGTGCCGGTGGGGTGCGAGCACGAGCCGGTGACGCTGGGCATCTTCAGCGCCGACAGCACGAAGGCGAAGGCCCCGGCGGCGCCCAGGGTCAGGCGCGCCTCGGGGTGTTCGGCCAGAATCTTCTTCAGGCGCACGGCACCGGCGACCACGAACGGCGCGGACGCGACGGTCCAGCCCACGGCGTGGGCGACCGGAAGGAAACCTTCCATGATATGCATGACAATCCACCTTCAAACCGCGAAAGCGGGCGCACAATCCGCCTTTCCAGCGGAAAGGCCGATTTCACGATTCCGGGTCACCCCGCCCGGAAAAGCGTGCGCACGCAAGTGCGATGGCAGGTCTCCTGGCTCGCGGGTCATGGGGTCCGGCATAGCCTTCCCGGCTTTGATCGTCCCGCGGTGGATTCGCGTGGACGGGCCAGTGGCATCGCAAACGGCCGGAACCTCTCCGCCTACAGTTGCGGGGGCAGCCCCGGAATAAGCCGCCTTTTCGGCGTCCGTACCGGGTTCCCTTTTCACCCCTTCGCAACGGCGTTGCTCGGGGGAACCATCGGGGCGGACTATAATTTCGCCGCAATCCCGGTGTCAATTGCCGCGAGTGCGGCGGTGTCAATTGCCGACAACAAGGCAGGGCCGGGCTTGCCAGCCGCGCGCGATTGCGCAACCCTGCGGCAAAGCGTGTTTCAGGCAAGGATGCAGACGCCGTGACCCATACCATTGTCCTGGTCGACGACGACCGCAACATCCTGACTTCGGTCTCCATGGCGCTGGAGGCCGAGGGCTTCAAGGTGCGCACCTACAATGACGGTGCCGAGGCCCTGCGCGGCCTGACCGCCCAGGCCGCCGATCTGGCGGTGCTGGATATCAAGATGCCGCGCATGGACGGCATGGAGCTGTTGCAGCGCCTGCGCAAACAATCGGCCATTCCGGTCATCTTCCTGACCTCGAAGGATGACGAGATCGATGAATTGCTGGGCCTGCGCATGGGCGCCGACGATTACATCAAGAAGCCGTTCTCGCAGAAGCTGCTGATCGAACGTATCCGCGCCCTGCTGCGGCGGCTGGAGGCGGCGTCCGAGCCGGAACAGCCCGGTTCCGGCTCGACCCTGGTGCGCGGCCAGCTGGTGCTGGACCAGGCCCGCCATATCTGCACCTGGAAGGGCGAAAAGGTCGATCTGACCGTCACCGAATTCCTGATCCTCAAATCGCTGGCCCAGCGTCCGGGCCACGTCAAGAACCGCGACCAGCTGATCGATTCCGCCTACGGCGAGCACATCTACGTGGACGACCGCACCATCGACAGCCACATCAAGCGGCTGCGCAAGAAGTTCCGCGAAGTGGACGACGATTTCGGCCATATCGAAACCCTGTACGGCGTGGGCTATCGCTATCGTGACGATTCCCTCTGACGGCAGCGCGCCGCCCCGGCGACGCTTCCGGCGCTGGCGGCCGCTGAAATCGCCGCTGACCCGGCGCATCCTGGCGGTCAATCTGGTGGCGCCCATCCTGCTGGTGGCCGGTCTGTTCTACATGGACCGCTACAAGCAGGGGCTGATCCAGGGCGAACTGGCGGGTCTGACCACCCAGGCCGAGATGGTGGCGGGCGCGGTGGGCGAGGGTGCGGTCAGCGAGCAATCGCTGGGCTTCCTGGAACTCAACCCCGATCTGGCACAGCAGATGGTGCGTCGCCTGGCCGAACCGGCCCAGGTGCGCGCCCGGCTGTTCGACGCGGTGGGCGACCTGGCCGCCGATTCGCGCTATCTGCTGTCGGTCAAGGGCAACATCCTGATCGAGGAATTGCCGCCGCCCGCCGGGCATGGCTGGCGGGACGAGGCAACGCGATGGTGGGACGGGCTGTCCACCTGGATGCCCGACGATCACACCCTGCCGCCCCATCCCGAGCACATGGTCAACGACCGCGCCGACCGCTGGCCCGAGGCCATGGCCGCCCTGTCGGGGCGCAACGCCGCGGCGGTGCGGTCGCGGCCGGGCGGGCTGATGCTGTCGGTGGCGGTGCCGGTGCAGCGCTACAAACAGGTGGTGGGCGCCCTGGTGGTGCAGGCCGATGGCCGCAACGTGGCGAAAAGCCTGTTCCAGGTGCGGCTGAACATCCTGCAAATCTTCGTGGCGGCGCTGACCGTCACGGTGGGCCTGTCGTTCTACATGGCGGGCACCATCGCCCGGCCCATCCGCCGTCTGGCCCTGGCGGCCGAGCAGGTGCGGCACGGCCATGGCCGCCGCCACCGCATCCCCGACCTCAGCAGCCGCCGCGACGAGATCGGCGAGCTGTCCCAGGCGCTGAAGGAAATGACCGAGGCGCTGTGGAACCGCATGGACGCCATCGAACGCTTCGCCGCCGACGTGGCGCACGAGATCAAGAATCCGCTGACCAGCGTGCGCTCGGCAGTGGAGACGGCGGCGCGGCTGACCGATCCCGAGAAGCAGCGCAAGCTGCTGGCCATCGTCCAGGACGACGTGGAACGCCTGAACCGCCTGATCACCGATATCTCGGACGCCTCGCGCATCGATGCCGAGCTGTCGCGCGCCGAGACCGAGCCGGTGGCCATGGCCGCCATGCTGGAAACCCTGGGCGACATCTACCGCTCCACCGCCGAGGACGGCGCCGTTTCCTATGCGGTGCGGGTGCCGCCGGGCGATCCGCTGGTGGTGCCGGGCATCGAGGGACGGCTGGTGCAGGTGTTGCGCAACCTGATCGGCAACGCCGCCTCGTTCAGCCCACCCGGCGGCACCATTTCCCTGGCGGCGCAGCGGGACGGCAAATTCGTCCGCGTCACCGTCGAGGATGACGGCCCCGGCATCCCCGACAACAAACTGGACGCCATCTTCGACCGCTTCTATTCGGAACGGCCGGAGACCGAGAAATTCGGCACCCATTCCGGCCTCGGCCTGTCCATCAGCAAACAGATCGTCCAGGCCCATGGCGGCCGCATCTGGGCCGAGAACCGCACCGAGGGCGGCGCCCGCTTCGTGGTGATGCTGCCCCTGGCGAGCAATGGCTGACGGGATTTGCATCCTGTGATAGTGTTCCGTCCTTGTTTTGGGTAGAGATGGAAATTCCTTTCTCTGCGTCACCCCCGCGAAGGCGGGGGTCCATGCTTGGGTCCGTCCTGCTATCGGATGCATGGATTCTCGCTTTCGCGGGAATGACGCCAGGGAGGGGGCTTCAACCCTGGGGAGGGATGTCATGCGCCGTCTGTTCGTTGTCGTTGCCGCCGCCGCCTTGTCGGCCTGTTCCGCCACCGCCTCTTTGTCCGATGCCGACCGCTATGTGGCCGCCGTCAAGGATTCCGCCTGGGCTTCGCCGGACAAGGTGCTGCCGTTGCGGCCGCTGCCTGCGGGCGACAGCGTGACCGTGGTCAGTTGGACCGGGACCCGCGACCCGCTGGCCTGTGCCGACGGCACTTGCCCGGTGCCGCGCGCGGGTGCCACCCGCGACGGTGACCGCACCTGGGTGACCCTGGCGGACGAGGTGCGGGAACGCTGCAAATCCTGGGGCCTGTCGGGGGCGGCGTTGACCCGTCGTCTGGAACAGGTGCTGGGCCTGCCGCCGGGCGGCAAGTATCCCCGTGTGTTCGTGGAATTCAGCGTGCCGCGCGCCGCCCTGGCGCGGCCCTGCGTCGGCCAGGGCCAGGATGCCCAGGGCCGCCCGGTCTGCGCCCCGGCCCTGACCGGCAAGCTGTCGGCCGCCGATGCCACCCAGACCTTCGCGGCGCTGACCATGGCGTCTTCCTACACCACCGACGGCGGCTATCCCTATACCCGGCTGGGCTACACCTATGACTGGGCGCCCGATGCCCGTGCCGACCATTACGGCGCCTCGGAACTGGTGGTGCTGCCGTCCACCCCGGCCACCATCCGGGGGCAGTGGGACAGCGATTCCTATTGCCGGTAGAACGGGGCAGCGGTGGACTTGACTCCCCTCGCGGGTCAATCCACCCTCTCGGCATGCATCTGGTTCATGCCACCAGCGTCGAGATCGGCGGCCATGCCGCGCTGATCCGTGGCCCCTCGGGCGGGGGCAAGTCCGATCTGGCCCTTCGCCTGATCGATGGCGGCGCTGTGCTGGTGGCCGATGACCAGACCGCCATCAGCAACGATGGCGGCCGTCTGTTCGCCGCCTGCCCCGAGACCATTGCCGGATTGCTGGAAGTGCGCGGCCTGGGCATCGTGCGTCTGCCGTACCGCGCCCGCGCGCCGCTGGCCCTGGTGGTCGATCTGGTGGCGGGCAGGGATGTGGAGCGTTTGCCCGAGCCGTCCTCGGCGCAATTCCTGGGCGTCATGCTGCCGCGCGTGGCGCTGGCGGCGTTCGAGTCCTCGGCCCCGGCGAAGGTTCGTCTTGCGATGCTTTCGGCAACGCGGGATATAATGCGGCCGTGATGACGGATTTCCCCCCTCCCTCCGACACCGCCTGTCCCATTGCGCCGCCCGCCGAGCCTGCGGACGGGCGTGTGGTGATCGTTACCGGCCTGTCCGGGGCGGGCAAGACCTCGGCGCTCAAGGTGCTCGAGGATTTGGGATACGAGGCGGTGGACAATCTGCCGGTCGGACTTTTGACCGGGCTTGTGCGTCCCGGTGCCGGCGATGGCCGTCCGCTGGCGGTGGGCATCGATATCCGCACCCGCGATTTCGGCGTCGAACCCATCGGCCGCACCCTGGATTTGCTGGCCGCCGACCCGCGCGTCGATGTGCGGGTGCTGTTCCTGGATTGTGACGACGACGTGCTGTGCCGCCGTTTCACCGAAACGCGCCGCCGCCACCCGCTGGCGGTAGACCGGCCGCTGGTGGACGGCATCCGCCACGAACGCACCCTGGTGTCGCCCTTGAAGCGCCGCGCCGACGTGGTGTTCGACACCACTGCCCTGGCGCCCGGCGAGTTCAAACGCGTGCTGGGCCGTCATTTCGGGCTGAATTCCGGGCAGGGGCTGATGGTGTTCGTTACCTCGTTCGCCTATCGCAACGGCCTGCCGCGTGAGGCCGATCTGGTGTTCGATGCCCGCTTCCTGACCAACCCCCATTACGTGCCCGCGCTGAAGCCGTTGACCGGGCGCGACCAGGGTGTGGCGGAATTCGTGGCGGGCGATGCTGCTTTTCCGGCATTCTTCCAATCCCTCACCGGTTTGCTGGCGCCGTTGCTGCCGCGCTTCGCCGCCGAGGGAAAGAGCTATCTGACCATCGCCGTCGGCTGTACGGGGGGGCGGCACCGCTCGGTGTTCGTCAGCGAACGGCTGACGGAGTGGTTTAGACAACAAGGGGTCCGCGTCGAGCTGCGCCATCGCGAGCTGGACGAAGGGGGAGTTTGACAAGGGGATGGCTATGATCGGATTGGTACTTGTCACCCATGGACGGCTGGCCGACGAACTGGTCGCCGCCATGGAGCATGTGGTCGGGCCACAGCCCAATGTGGGCGCCGTCTGCATCGGCCCCGAGGACGACATGGAGCAGCGGCGCAACGACATCCTGGAACAGGTGGCGCGCTGCGATGCCGGGGCCGGGGTGGTGTTGCTGACCGACATGTTCGGCGGCACGCCATCCAATCTGGCCATTTCCATCATGGACAAGGCCAATGTGGAGGTGATCGCGGGCGTCAACCTGCCCATGCTGATCAAGCTGGCCAGCGTGCGTCACTCGGAACCGCTGGCCTCGGCGGTGGCCGCCGCCCAGGAAGCGGGCCGCAAATACATCAACGTCGCCTCGAAACTGCTGTCCCAGGACCGGAAATGACCGAAGAGCTGAAGCGCTCTGCCACCATCTGCAACCGGCGCGGCCTGCATGCCCGCGCCGCCGCCAAGTTCGTCAAGCTGGCTGCCACCTTCGACGCCCAGGTCCACGTCTCCCATCGCGGCACCGAGGTCTCCGGCCTGTCCATCATGGGCCTGATGATGCTGGCCGCTGCTCCCGGCTGCTGCATCGAATTGCGCGCCGACGGCGCCCAGGCCGAGGCGGCGCTGGACGGGTTGTGCGGTCTGATCGCCCAGAAGTTTGACGAAGAAGACTAGGCTTCCTACGTAAACGATACCGACGGGGTGGACACGTTCGGAAGGAACAGGGATGAACCCCGGAAAGCAGACCGACCCCGCCACACCCATCGATTGCCCCACCGGCGAATTGCTGTTCGATGGTACCGGCATCAGCCGGGGCATCGCCATCGGCACCGTCTATCGCCATGATTCCGATACGGTGACGGTGGCGGAAATCCGCCTGCCCGCCGCGCGGGTCGAGGCCGAACTGCTCCGCTTCGTCGAGGCGGCCGAGCGCGCCGGGCGGCAGGTGGCGGAATTGCAGGCCAAGGCCGAGGGGCTGGACGGCGCGGCGGCCGAGGAACTGGGCTATCTGCTGGACGCCTACCAGCAGATGCTGCGCGGTTCGCGGCTGATCCGGGGGGTGCGCGACCGCATCGAAAAGGACCGCATCAACGCCGAGGCGGCGGTCCAGCGCGAGATCGACGTCATCGCGCGCGGCTTCGAGGCCATGCAGGATTCCTATTTGTCGGCCCGTGTCGCCGACATCCGCGACCTGGGACGGCGCCTGATCCGCAACCTGACCGGTGCCAGCTACCGCCCGTTCCAGGTGCTGCCGCGCAACGCCATCATCCTGGCCGAGGAATTGACCCCCGCCGACACCGCCCTGCTGGACCCGCGTCAGGTGGCGGGCATCGCCACCGTGCTGGGCGGTGCCGAATGCCATACCGCCATCATGGCCCGCTCGCTGGGCCTGCCCGCCGTGCTGGGCGTGGCCGGGCTGATGCGCTGTGTGCGCTCGGGTGACGTGGCGGTGGTGGATGGCCGTGCCGGCCGGGTGGTGATCAATCCCAGTCCCGAGCGGCTGGAGGATTACCGCCGCCAGCGCGCCGGGTTCCTGCGCGGCCGCCGGGTTCTGTCACGGCTCAGGGATTTGCCGGGCGTCACCACCGACGGCGCCCGCATCGGCCTTCAGGCCAATATCGAATTGCCGGGCGAGGTGGATTCGGTGCTGGCGGCGGGGGCCGAGGGTATCGGCCTGCTGCGCACCGAATTCCTGTACATGAACCGCGACGACCTGCCCGGCGAGGACGAACAGGCCCAGGTGTTCACCGATCTGGTCACCCGCATGGCCGGACGGCCGGTGACCATCCGCACCCTGGACGTGGGCGGCGACAAGCTGGCGGCGGGATTGGGCATCCAGACCGGCGCCAATCCGGCACTGGGTCTGCGGGCGGTGCGGCTGTCGCTGGCCCAGCCCGATCTGCTGGAGGCGCAATTGGCCGCCTGCCTGCGCGCCTCGGCGTTCGGGCCGGTGCGCATCCTGATTCCCATGGTCGCCACCGTCGAGGAAATCCGCGAGGTGCGCGAGGTGCTGGAGCGGGTGGTCAAACGCCTGCGCCGCCAAAAGGTCCCCATGGCCGATCCGCTGCCGCCGCTGGGGGTGATGATCGAGGTGCCGGGCGCCGCTTTGGCCGCCGATGCCCTGGCGTGGCACGCCGATTTCTTCGCCATCGGCACCAACGACCTGACCCAGTACACCTTGGCCATCGACCGCACCGACGAAAGCGTCGCCCATCTCTACAACCCGCTGCACCCGGCGGTGCTGCGGCTGATCCAGTTCTCGGCCGAGGCGGCGTTGCGCGCCCGCATCCCCATCTGTGTTTGTGGCGAGGTGGCGGGCGATCCCCGTTTCACCGCCCTGCTGCTGGGCCTGGGCATCCGTGACCTCAGCATGGCGGCGACCAACATTCCGGTGGTCAAGCAGCGGGTCCGCACTCTGGGCCTGATGGCCGCCACCCGCCGGGCGCGGGTGATCATGGATCAGAGCGACAGCGCCCGTATCGCGCAGTTGCTGGACAGTTTCAATAAGGGGGAGGGATAGGAGATGCGTCGTCTGTTCGCGGGGGCCGTGCTGGCCCTGTTGCTGCCCGCCGCCGCCCTGGCGGGCGAGGCCTATCCGGCGGTCAAGCTGCTGGAGACCGGAACCACCGTGACCGGCGAGACCCTGGCCTATCCCACCAGCGGCCCGGCCAAGGTCAGCGTCATCGTGGTGACCATCGCGCCGGGGGCGGAAACCGTGCTGCATCACCACCCGGCGCCCATGGTCGCCTATATCCTGGAAGGCGATCTGCGGGTCGATTACGGCGCCCACGGCAGCCACGACTACCATTCCGGCGATGCGCTGCTGGAGGCCATGGCGGTGCCGCACAAGGGCACCAATATCGGCACTGTGCCGGTGCGCATCCTGGCGGTGTCCATGGGCGCCGAAGGCACCGCGAACGCTGTGGTGGATGCTAAGTAAGGCTGTTTTCCGCCCCTTGTTCCGTCATTCCCGCGCAGGCGGGAATCCATGCATCCGTATTCAACATGCCAGGGGAAAGGCGCAGATTCTCGCCCCAGCATGGACACCCGCCTGCGCGGGTGTGACGGTAAGAGAGAGTTCGAGGCGCGATCTTAGGTAAGCCGGTCCACCTTGCGTAAGGCGGGGAATTTCCACGCCCACAGCGCGGCCACCGCCAGTGTGCCGACACCGCCGATGATCACTGCCGGGACGGTGCCGAACAGGGCGGCGGTGACGCCGGATTCGAACTCGCCCAATTCGTTGCTGGCGCCGATGAACACGAAATTCACCGCCGACACCCGGCCGCGCATGTCGTCGGGGGTGCGGGCCTGCACCAGGGTCTGGCGCACCACCACGCTGATCATGTCGGCGCTGCCCAGCACGGTCAGCGCCGCCAGCGATACCCAGAAGCTGGACGACAGACCGAAGGCCACGGTGGCCAGGCCGAACACCGCCACCGCCAGGAACATCTTGTGTCCGGCCGCCCGTTCCAGCGGATGGTGGGCCAGCCACAGCGCCATCAGCGCGGCACCGGCGGCGGGGGCGCTGCGCAGCAGGCCCAGGCCGACCGGCCCCACATGCAGGATGTCGCGGGCGAAGATGGGCAACAGCGCGGTGGCGCCGCCCAGCAGCACGGCGAACAGGTCCAAAGACACCGCGCCCAGGATGTCCTTGCGCGTCCACACATAGCGCACCCCCGCCAGCAATCCGGTCAGGCCGGTCTCGACGGCGGCGTGCACCACCAGCCGGGTCTTGAGCCGCGACGTGGCGATGGCGGCGCCGGTCATCATGAGGGCGGCGATGGTATAGACGGTGGTGACGCCGAAGGCATATAGCACGCCGCCCAGCGCCGGGCCGGCGATCACCGCCGTCTGAAAGGCGCTGGACACCCACGCGACGGCGCGCGGGAACATCTCGGCCGGGACCAGATGGGGCACCAGCGACTGGCTGGCGGGCTGCATGAAGGCGCGGGTGGCGCCCATCACCGCCAGCACCGACAGCAACGCTTCCAGCGGCGGCGCGGTCTGCACCGACAGCGCCAGCAGCGCCGACAGGCACGCCACCTCCATCAGCAGGCAGACCAGCAGCACCCGGCGGCGGTCGAAGCGGTCGGCCACATGCCCGGCGGGCAAGGCGCTGAGCAGCGCGGGCAGGAATTGCACCAATCCGACCATGCCCAGATGCAGCGGATCGCCGGTCAGGTCATAGACCTGCCAGCCGACCGCGACGCCGACCATTTGCAGCGCCAGGGTGGACAGGAAGCGGGTGGCGAGGAACGAGCGGAAATCGCCGATGGCAAGCACGGCGCGGGCGTTGGGCGTGGTCATACCGGCGACATTACGGCTGGCGCTTGATCGAAGGCAAGGCACGCCATCGTATAGTCGGGCAGCGTGGAAGCATGACCAAGCTCCTCGCTCCCCTCGGCCTGCTGCTGATGGCCGCCTCGTTCCTCGCCGCCGGTGCCGCCGTGGTCGCCGGGTCCCTGCAATGGCTGGGCGTCATGGCCCATGCCTCGGACACCCTGCCGCCGCAATCCCTGGTGGTCGGCGGCCTGTTCCTGGGTGCCCCCCTGGCCGCCTTGGGCTGGGGTCTGATGTGGTTCGGCCGCTGGCTCAGGGATAACGGTTAACCCTTTACCGCCAGCCGGGCCAGGGCCACGGCACCGTCGCGGCTGAGGGCGCCGCAGACGAAGCGGGCGGGGTGGCAGAAGGTGGCGTCGGGCACGCCGCTGACCTTGGCGAAATCCCCGTCGCGCAGACCGCCCCAGCTTTCCGGCAGCGGCAGACGCTGGGCGAACGAGGTGCGTTCGGGCGGCACCGCGCTGATTGTCCATTGTTTGCCCGCCGGGCGCACCACATACAACGCCTCGGCCAAATTCAGGTCGAACACCGCGTCTTCCCACGGCACGCGGGTTTCCAGCACGATGATGCGCGGGTCCTCGGCGCGGGCGGCGGCTTCGGCCACGGTTTCCTCGGCCAGCACGGCGGCATGGGCGCGGGCGATGGCGCGGGACAGCACCAGGGCCGCCAGATCGGCGGCCTCGGCGAAGGCCTGGTTCTCGTCGCGCTCGGGCTCGGCGAAGCTGGGGTTGAAGGCTTCCAGCAGGGTCGAGAAATGACCGGGTGTTGGCGTCATGGCGCCGTTGTCCATCAAATCGATGTCGCGGATCAGACCGGAATCCAGCTTGGCGGCCATGCGTGCCGCCTCGGCCTCGGTGGTTGCGGGCAACAGCGCGCGGATGGCGCGCACGCCGTAATCGCGCCACACCAGCCCGGCCGAGCTGAACGGCTCGCCATTGGCGCGCAGCGGCTTGTCGCGCATGTGGTGGTCGTAGCGGCCCTCGGCCGGGTCGCAACTGCCGCCCACGTCGAACACCACGTCGGCGCGCTCCAGCACCTCCATGTCGCGGGTGCGCTCCAGCCGGATGCCGTCGCCCAACGCGGCGCGCAGGATGGCATAGGCGAAGCAATCGTCGGCGTGGAAGCTGCCGTTATGGGTGGCGACAATGGTCATGATGCGGTCTTTCGTCAGGCCAGGAACAGGCCGTAGGCGGGGTTGGCGGTCTCGTCCCAATAGGAATAGCCGAGTGCCTCGATACAGGCGACGAATTGGCCGCGCTGATCCTCGGGCACCTGGATGCCCGCCAGCACGCGGCCGTAATCGGCGCCGTGGTTGCGGTAATGGAACAGCGAGATGTTCCAATCCGGTCGCAGCGAATCCAGGAAGGCCAGCAACGCGCCGGGCCGTTCCGGGAATTGGAAGCGGTACAGCACCTCGTCCTTCAGGGCGGTGGCGCGGCCGCCGACCATGTAGCGCACGTGCAGCTTGGCCACCTCGTTGTCGGTCATGTCGATGACCCGGTGGCCCGCGTCGCGCAACATGGCCATGATCTGCGCCTTTTCCTTCTCGCCGCCCGCCAGCTTGACGCCGACGAAAATCTGCGCCGGTTGCCCGGTGGCGTAGCGGTAATTGAATTCGGTGATGGCGCGGCCGCCCAGCAGGCGGATGAAGGTGCGATAGCTGCCCGGCACCTCGGGAATGGTGACGGCCAGCAACGCCTCGGCCCGCTCGCCGATCTCGGCCCGTTCGGCCACATGGCGCAGACGGTCGAAATTGACGTTGGCGCCCGATGCCACCGCCACCAGCGCGCCCGACGGCGCCGCGCCGCTTTCCACATGGCGGCGCAGACCGGCCAGCGACAGGGCGCCCGCCGGTTCGGCGATGGCGCGGGTGTCGTCGAACACGTCCTTGATGGCGGCGCAAATCTCGTCGGTGGTGACGGTGACGATGCCGTCCAGCAGGTCGCGGCACAAAGCGAAGGTCAGGTCGCCCACCTGCCGCACCGCCACGCCGTCGGCGAAGATGCCCACCTGTGGCAGGTTGACCGGATGCCCGGCGGCGATGGCCGCCTGCATGCTGGCGGCGTCCTCGGGCTCGACGCCGTAGACCTTGATGTCGGGGCGCAGGAATTTGACATAGGCGGCGACTCCCGCCGCCAGTCCGCCGCCGCCGATGGGCAGATAGATGGCGCCGATGTCGCCCGGTCGCTGGCGCAGCAATTCCATGCCGATGGTGCCCTGTCCGGCGATGACGTCGGCATCGTCGAACGGATGGATGAACACCAGCCCGTCACGCTCGGCCAGGATTTGCGCATGGACACGGGCGGCGTCGAAAGTGTCGCCGTGCAGCACCACCTCGCCGCCCAGGCGGGCGACGCTGCGCACCTTGATGCTGGGGGTGGTGGTGGGCATGACGATGATTGCGCGGATGCCCAGCCGGTTGGCCGACAGCGCCACGCCCTGGGCATGGTTGCCCGCCGAGGCGCAAATAACGCCGCGTGCCCTTTCCTCGGGCGGCAACGCCTTGATGCGGTTATGGGCGCCCCTGATCTTGAACGAGAAGACCGGCTGCAAATCCTCGCGCTTCAGCAGCACGTCGCGGCCCAGGCGGGTGGAGAGCTGGGCCATGCGGTCCAGCGGCGTCTCGACCGCCACCTCGTACACCGCCGAGGTGAGGATGCGGCGCACGTAATCTTGAAGAAGGTCGGGGTTCATCGGGGCTCTCATGGCGGCGCGGCCGCGCTATTGACAGGCTGTGGTTGCGGTGGGAAGACAGGCAGAGCCGTTTATTTCAGCGGTCCGTACGGTAAGCTCCGCTCCGGTATCCAGAGGTAGCCGATGTCCCCCAATCCCGAAGCGATGGCCCGCGCGACCGCCGCGCTGCAAACCTACCTGAGCAACCCCACGGATGTCGATGCCGCCCGTATGGCGGCGGCGGCATTGGCCAATGCGGGACAGTGGGAACTGGCCGCCACGGTCCGGGGGCAGTTGATCGAGCGGGGCAATGCCAGCAGTGCCGATTTTCTGATGTACGGTTATTGTCTGGTGGAAGCCGGGGCGTTGGATCAGGCGCGGGCGCTGGCCGCCCGCCTGCCCGAGCTGTTCCGCGAATTGGATGGCGAGCAGCGCGCCATGATGGGGCCGCTGGCCGATCAGATTTACGGCACGGCCGTGCCCCGCGCCTTTGCCACGCCATGGGACGGGGCCGAGGTCATCCTGGACCTGCTGATGCCCAACGAACCGTTCGGCCGCCTTTTGCTCGGGCTGGATCAGCCCGAGGCGGACGGCGTTCCGCGCCCGTCCCGTCTGGAGGACGATGCGGTGGCCGCGTTCGTGGCCGACCGTCAGGCGGCGGTGGTTTCGGGCAGGGTGGTGCCGCCGCTGGCGGGGGAGGCGCAGGCGGTACATCGGCAGGCGGTCGAGCGCTATCGCGGCAAACGGATGCTGATCGTCTATCGTGAATTCTACTGGCCAAGCGGCCAATCCCAACGCCACCCCGCCGGGGATTATCTGGCGGAAAGTGCCCGCGGGATCGGGCTGGAGGTGCGGCATATCCGCTCCGACGACGCCTGCGCCGGATGGTCGCGTGGTCCTGCCCGTATGGCTGGCGATCTGGCAGAGATCGAACACGCCATCATCGACTGGCGCCCCGATGTGGTGGTCTACGATAATTTCGGCGATGGCGAGAACCACGCCTTTGCCCGTCTGATCGGCAATCTTCAGGCCGAGATCGGGTTCAAGCTGGTTGGTCTTTACGCGGATGTGTGGGCGGGGTCGCGCATCGCGGCGCTGCAAGGGGGGGCAGGGCGGCTGGATGTAGCCTGGTTCATGGACACCACCTTGCCGGATGAGGCGTTGGAGGTGATTCCGAACGGCCTCGGCACCATGCCCCCCTTCCCGGAAACGCCGTTCGCGGCGGCGCAGCGCCGCAACCAGCGCACCATCGGCCTGGGCTTCATCGGCAGTTGCGGCCAGTCCAATTATGCCCGGGGCATCTGGATCATGGCGGCGCGGCGGCGCGGCATGCCCCTGCACGCCGAAATGGGCTTCCCCGTCAACACCCGCTACGACGGCGTCGAGGGTTTCGCCGATTTTCTGGCCAGTTGCCGGACGTCGTTGTGCGTCTGTGGCCGCAACATCACGCAGACCGCCTTGCCCGGCCGCGTGTGGGAGGGAATCTATGCCGGCTCGGCACTGCTGACCGACGATTGCGCCGATCTGTTGCAGGTTCTGGTGCCCTTCGCCCATTACATCCCGTTCCGGACGCTGGACGAGCTGGAGTTTTACGCCGGTTTTCTGGAGCGCAATCCCGACACCCGGCAGGCCATCGCCGACGCGGCCCTGGCCTTTACGCGCGAACGCTACGCGCCGGTGCGGGCCTGGCGGCAGGTGCTTGACCGTGCTTTCGGCGAGGATCAGGCGGACGGCGCCAGATAGCCGCGCCGCACCGCCTCGTGCACCAGATTTTCGGCGTAATCGCCCAAGGCGGGGGCGCCCGCGCGGATGCGGTCCACCAGCTTCAGCACCTTGTCGGCGGTGACGTTGTGCGGCTTCCAGGTGCCGCCCAGGGTGGCGAAATTGTTCATGATGGGTTGCAGGCGGTCCAGCGCGTCGGCGAATTTGGCGGTGGGGGTGGTCCGCTCCTCGTATTCCCGCCACAGGGCGATGAATTCGGCGGCCTGATCCTCGGGCAGCATGCCGTACAGGCGGGCGGCGGCTTTTTCCTCGCGCTCGGCCTTGTCCTGGTTGCCCTTGTCGTCGTGGATGAAGGTGTCGCCCGCGTCGATCTCGACCACGTCGTGGAACAGCAGCATGCGGCTGGCGCGCAAGGGGTCGGCGCCGGGCGGCGCGTGCTCGGCCAGCAGCACCGCCATCATGGCGACGTGCCAGGAATGCTCGGCGTCGTTTTCCTGCCGGGACGAATCCGTCAGCAGGGTTTGGCGCAGGATGGTTTTGAGCTTGTCCAGCTCCAGCGAGAACGCCAATTGGCGCGACAGGCGGTCTTGATCGGTCATGATCGGGGCATATAACCGGAATCCCGTTGAACTCGGTATCGAAAAACGGTATGTCAGCCGCTTCGGCGCGGCACCCCTGGAGGCCGCGCCTCTTGTGCTATGGAGAGACAGAATGACTGAGATCAGCGCCATCGTCGCCGAGCTGCGCGATCGGGCCGGAAAGGGGGCCGCCCGTGCCACTCGCCGTGAAGGCAAGGTTCCGGGTGTGATTTACGGTGCCAAGCAGGCTCCGGTCACCATCGCCCTCGACCCCCGCGTCGTCTGGGCCGAGCTGAACAAGTCGGGCTTCAAGACCCGCCTGTTCGACATCGACCTGGGTAATGGCTCGAAGGAGCGTTGCCTCGCTCGCGACATCCAGTTCCACCCGGTCACCGACCAGCCCCAGCACATCGACTTCCTGCGCGTTTCGGCCGATGCCGTCGTGCACGTCAAGGTGCCGGTGCACGTCGCCAATGCCGACAAGGCTCCGGGCGTCAAGCGCGGCGGCGTGGTCAGCATCGAGCTGCACGAAGTCGAAGTGACCTGCGCCCCGGCCAACATCCCGGCCGAGATCGTCATCGATCTGACCGGTCTGGAGATCGGCGGCGCCGTTCACGTCTCCGACCTGAAGCTGCCGGCTGGCGTGACCCCCTACCACATGTCCGCCCAGGGCACCGTGGTGGCGATCTCCGCCCCGACCGTGGCCCAGGCCGCCGAGGGCGAGCAGGCCGAGTGACCATGTTCCTGGTGGTTGGCCTCGGCAATCCCGGAGGCGAATACGCCAGGAACCGTCACAACATCGGTTTCATGGCGGCGGACGAACTCGTCCGCCGCCATTCCTTTGGGCCCTGGCGTTCCAAGTTCCAGGGCGAGCTGGCCGAAGGCAATATCGGCGGCGCCAAGGTGCTGGTGTTGAAGCCGATGACCTACATGAACCTGTCGGGTCAGTCGGTGGCGGCGGCGGCGCGTTTCCTGAAAGTGCCGGTCGAGGACGTGGTGGTGATCCACGACGAGCTGGACCTGGCGCCCGGACGCCTGCGTGTCAAGCGCGGCGGCGGTGCGGGTGGCCATAACGGCCTGAAAAGCATCGACCAGCATCTGGGCCAGAATTACCGGCGTATCCGCCTGGGCATCGGCCATCCCGGCGACAAGGACCGGGTGGCGGGTTATGTGCTGCACGATTTCGCCAAGACCGAGCAGGTCTGGCTGGACCCCTTGATCGATTCGGTGGCCGACGCCCTGCCGTTGCTGCTGAAGGGCGACGAGCCCGGGTTCATGAACCGGGTGAGCGTGCTGACCGCGCCGCCCAAGCAGAAGAAAGAAAAGCCGGTCGAGAGCGCGCCCAAGACCGCGCCCGCCCAGCCCAGCATTTCCACTCCCGCCCCGTCCGGCAGCATCGCCGAGGCGATCCGGGCGGCCCTGGCACGAAAGAAGGACTGACATGGGTTTCAACTGCGGCATCGTCGGCCTGCCCAACGTGGGCAAGAGCACCCTGTTCAACGCGTTGACCCAGACGGCGGCGGCGCAGGCGGCCAATTATCCGTTCTGCACCATCGAGCCCAATGTCGGCCGCGTGGCGGTGCCCGATCCGCGCCTGGATGATCTGGTGCGCATCGCCAAGAGCCAGAAGGAAATCCCGACCCAACTGGAATTCGTGGACATCGCCGGTCTGGTGCGCGGCGCGTCGAAGGGCGAGGGCCTGGGTAACCAGTTCCTGGCCAACATCCGCGAGGTGGACGCCATCGTCCATGTGCTGCGCTGCTTCGTGGATGACGACATCAAGCACGTCGAGGATTCGGTGGACCCGGTGCGCGACGCCGAGATCATCGAGACCGAGTTGATGCTGTCGGACCTGGAAAGCCTGGAACGCCGCATCGTGCCGCTGGAGAAGAAGGCCAAGAACGGCGACAAGGAGGCCAAGGCCCAGGTCGACGTGATGGCGCCGGTTCTGGCGGTGCTGCGCGACGGCAAACCCGCCCGTGTGGTCAAGTTCGACGATGAAGAACAAAACCGCATGTTCAAGCAATTGGGCCTGCTGACCTCGAAGCCGGTGGTCTATGCCTGCAACGTGGACGAGGGTTCCGCCGCCGAGGGCAACGCCCTGTCGCAGAAGGTGTTCGCCATGGCCGCCGCCGAGGGCAATTCGGCGGTGGTGATTTCGGCCGCCATCGAATCCGAGATCGCCCAATTGGGCACCGAGGAAGAGAAGAAGGAATTCCTGGAGACCCTGGGTCTTGAGGAAACCGGTCTGGCCCGCGTCATCCGCGCTGGCTACGACCTGCTGCACCTGATCACCTTCTTCACCGTCGGCCCCAAGGAAGCCCGCGCCTGGACCGTGCAGAAGGGGGCCAAGGCGCCCCAGGCCGCCGGTGTCATCCATACCGATTTCGAAAAGGGCTTCATCCGCGCCGAAACCATCGCCTATGCCGATTTCATCGCGCTGGGCGGCGAAGGTGGGGCCAAGGAAGCGGGCAAGATGCGGCTGGAAGGCAAGGAATACGTGGTTCAGGACGGCGACATCTTCCATTTCCGCTTCAACGTCTAACGGGCTGCGGAGAAAGGAGCGTCATTCCCGCGCAAGCGGGGGGGCGGACTCACATTTCAAGTGCAACACCATGGCCCCCCTGTGTGTCGATGATGTGCAATTATGGTGTTGCGGGCGAGAAACCGTTGGACCCCTGGTCACCGAGACCGCGATCCGGCTCGGTTCTCGCCCGCCGGATCGCGCAAACGCGTCCGGGGTGACGGATTTCTTTGTCACATGAAAGCAAAGAGCCGGGGGCGTCACCCGATATCGATCAGTTCCACCTGGGCCGGGCTAATGGTCCACGGCACGAACACCCCGGCGACGCGGGCAAAGCGTTCCGGGGCGTCGGTGGCCATGTAGCGCACCTGTCCCGGTTCGGCCCGGCCGGTCGCCAGGCGGCGGTGGACCAGCAGATCCTCGACCGCGCTGGCGGTGGTGGTGGCGGAATCGACGATGGCGATCTCTGGCCCTAGCAGGCGGCGCAGCAACGGCTCCAGCGCCGGAAAATGGGTGGCGCCCAGCAGCAGGCAGTCGCCGGCGGTGCCGGGCGGCGGGTCCAGGAACAGGCCGGTCAGGTAGTGGCGGGCGATCTGTTCGGCGATGGGGCCTTCCACCATGCCTTCCTCGACCATGGACACGAACAGCGGGCAGGCGACGGAACTGACCACCGCGCCGGGCCGCGAATGCAGGATGGCGCGCGGATAGGTTCCGGCCTGCACCGTGCTTTCGGTGGCGATGACGGCGATGCGGCCTGCGGCGCTGGCATGGCCTGCGGCGGTGGCGCCGGGCTCGATGACGCCGATCACGGGCAGGCCGGGGAATTCGGCGCGCAAGGTTTCCAGGGCGTGCGCCGACGAGGTGTTGTCGGCCACCACCAGCGCCTTGATGCCGGTGGCCACCAGGGCGCGGGCCGCCTGCACCGCATAGGTGCTGACCGCCGCCGCGCTTTTGGTGCCATAGGGCAGACGTGCCGTGTCGCCCAGATAGACCAGGGATTCGTGGGGCAGGCGTTCGCGCAGCGCCTTGAGAACGGTCAGGCCGCCGACCCCGGAATCGAAAATTCCGATGGGCAGGTCGCGCTGTCTTGGGCTCAACTCATGGGCTCCGGTTCGGGAAAGGCCGCATCCTTGGCCGGGCGCGGCGGAAAAGCAAGTGTTCAGGGGGATGTAATCCCTCCTTGGCGGCGCTTCGGCGTTCGTCTAGGTTTGAACCAGTAAACAAGGAACCGGTTATGCCCGAAGCCGCCCCGCCCCCGCTGGACAAGAGCGTCCTGCTGCAATTGCAATTTACGCCGCTGTTCGCGGGCCTGCTGGAAGCGGATATCCGCGACCTGATCGCCGGGGCGCGGCTGGTCACCCTGGGGCACGAGACCGCGCTCTACGAACAGGATGATCCGGTGCTGGAGTTCTTCGTGGTCATGGACGGCCATGTGGAATTGTCCATCGACATCGACGGCCGCCGCTCGGTGGTCGAGGTGGCGCGCAAGGGCGTGGTGCTGGGCGATGCCGCCATGCTTGGCCCGGGCCGCTTCTTCATGAGCGCGCGGGTGCTGACCTCGGCCACGCTGCTGGCGATTCCGGCGGCCAGCTTCCTGGCCAAGCTGGAACCCCGCTTCGACATCATCACCCATATGCTGTCGACGCTGTCGTTCCGCCTGCGCATGCTGGTGCGCCAGATCGCCGAACTCAAGCTGAAGACCACCGCCCAGCGCCTGGGCAGTTTTCTGCTGTCGCAGGTCGAGGCCGAGGAAGGCCGCGCCGCCGTGCGCTTTCCCTATGACAAGCGGCTGGTGGCCGACGAATTGGGCATGAAACCGGAAAGCCTGTCCCGCGCCCTGGCCAAGCTGGCCAAGCTGGGGGTGGAATCGCTGCCCGACAACAGCGTGGTGATCGCCGATGTCGAGCGGTTGCGGGAATTCTGCGTCGAAGACGACATGGGGTAGGGAAGATGGCCGGATTGTCCGCCGCCGATATGGATTTGTGTGCCCAGGCGCCGCTGTTCGCGGCGCTGGAGCGTTCCGACCTGAGCGCCCTGCTGGATCAGGCGCAGACCACCGCCTATGCCGAGACCGGGCTGCTGTTCAGCCAGGGCGACAAGGCCGACCGCTTCTTCGTGGTGCTGGCCGGGCGCGTCAATCTGTTCGCCCTGACCGAAACCGGCGACCAGTCGGTGATCGAGGTGTTCGACGCCGTCGCCACCTTCGCCGAGGCGGCCATGTTCTCGTCCGGCAAGTTCCCGCTGAATTGCGAAGTGGTGGCGGGCAGCCGTCTGGTGCACGTTCCCGCCGGGCCGTTCATGCGCCGTCTGTCGGAAAACCGCCAGTTGGCCTTTCATCTGCTGTCGGGTTTGTCGCGCTGGCAGGTGAGGATGATCCACGAGATCACCGAGCTGAAAAGCAAATCGCCGGGCCAGCGTCTGGCGTCGTTCCTGCTGGCCCTGGCCAAGAATTCTGAAGGCAGCGCCCAATTGCGCCTGCCGATCACCAAGGCGGTGCTGGCCAGCCGCATCGGCATCGCCCCGGAAAGCCTGTCGCGCGCCCTGGGCCGCCTCAAGGCGGTGGGGGTGGAAAGTCATGGCCGCGAGGTGGTTTTGACCGACCTCGACGCCCTGCGCCGTCTGGTCCGTGAAGGCGGCGAATAGGCGGATTTCAGCCGTTTCTTAAATTTATGTAAGCTGTATCCCCAATTCGGCACGTTCCTTGCCTCCCTTGTCGAACGTCAAGGGATTCGCCCACACCCGGTGTAGGGTTGGCGACAAAGCAGGGAGTTTGCCATGGACGACCGGAATACGGGCGCAGCGGCGGAGTGCCTGGCGGACGGGGCGCGCTCCGGGCCGCCGGAATGGCTGGCGTTGGCGCTGGATACGCCGCCGCTGGACGTGCGCCCGGCCCTGGCCGCCGGAGAGGACCCGCTGAGCCTGATCATGGGGGCGGCGGATTGCGTCGAATTCGGCGGCGCCCTGGTGATCGACGCCCCCTTCAATCCGTCGCCGCTGCGCCGCATTTTGGCGGCGCGCGGCTTTTCCTCGTACGGGCGTCTGCTCGGCCCCGGCCATTGGCGGGTGTTCTTCGTGCTTAACGGCGGTCAGGATTGGGAGCGCGACGCCGAAGTGGATGTCAGCCCCGAAGGCGCCATGACCTGGCGTGAAGAGGACGGCCTGCATATCGACGTGCGCAAGCTCAAGCCGCCGCAGCCCATGCTGGCGGTGCTGCGCCTGCTGGATACTGCCGCCGCGTCCGAGATCGTGGTGGTGCATCACGAACGGGTGCCGCAATTTCTGTTGCCGGAACTGGCCGAACGCGGCTGGCGGGTCGCCCGCATGGCCGAGGAATTCGCCAACGTCCGTCTGTGGCTGCAACACGAGGGCTGAGCATGGTTCCCGGTGTCCTGATGATGGGCGCCAAGGACCGGCTGCTGCCGCCCTCGGTGCCTTACCGCTTCTTCGCTACCGCTGTCATCCTGCATGTGGCCGCCTGGGCCTTCCTGCTGGCCGGGGCCGAGACCTTGCCGGGATTCCAGGGCGGGCTGGGGCCGGGTTTGGCCGGTCTGCACCTGCTGACGCTGGGCGTTCTGGCCATGACCGCCATGGGCGCCGCCTTCCAGATGTTGCCGGTGGCGACCCGCCGCCAGTTGGGGCCGGTCTGGGCCTGCCGCCTGACGTGGTGGCTGTACACCCCAGGCGTGCTGGCGCTGGCGCTGGGCATGGCGGCGGAAGTGTCGTGGCCCATGCATCTGGGCGGCTGTCTGGTGGTGGCCGGGCTGGCGCTGTTCGCGGTGCTGGTGGGGCGCAACCTGATGCAGGTGTCCGATTTGCCCGGCGTTACCCGTCACGCCTGGATCGCCTTGGCCTCGCTGGCCGGGTTGGCGGTGTTGGGCCTGCTGCTGGTGGTGGATGTGGATAACGGCTTCCTGGCGCGGCGCGGCACCATCGCCGCCGCCCATGCGGTGCTGGCCGGATATGGCTTCATGGGCAATCTGGCGCTGGGCTTTTCCTATGTACTGGTGCCCATGTTCGTGTTGTCCCAGGGCATTCCCGATGCCGTCGGGCGGCGCACCGCGTGGCTGTCGGGCGGCGCGCTGGTTCTGGCGGCGGGCGGCGCGGCGGCCGGGCAGGGGGTGATCGCGGCGTTGGGTGGCGTGGTCGGATTGGCGGCCATCGGGCTGCATCTGCACGCGGTGGCCGAAGCCCTGCGCAGCCGCATGCGCAAGCGTCTGGAAACCTTTTTCCGGCTGATCAAGCTGGCCTGGGTGCTGCTGCCGGTCAGCGTGGTCGCCGGTCTGGCGGTGGCGCTGGGCGCCGCACCCGAACTGACGGCGGCGCTGTGGGGCTGGCTGCTGGTGGTGGGGTGGCTGCTGTCCTTCGTCACCGGCATCCTGCAACGGATCATGCCGTTCCTGGCCTCCATGCATTCCGGCGGCAACGGCGGCAAGCCGGTGCTGATGTCGCGGCTGGTGGCGGAACGGCCGCTGATCCTCCATGCCGCCCTGCATGCCCTGGCCGTGGTGCTGGGCGCCCTTGGCCTGCTGGCTGCCTGGGCGCCGCTGGTCCAGGCCGCCGCCGTGGCCGGATTGGCCGGTTCCGTTGCCTTTGCCTTTTCCGCCGCGCTTGTGCTGATCCGTGCCCGCGAGCACGAGCGCGCCCAACCCCCTTCCCAGACCTAAGGATCGTCGAGCATGTTCACCCAGACCCAGACCGGCACCCTGCTGCACGAAGACCACATGGCGACCATCGAGACGTTGCAGCAGCTCGAGGAATTCCTGGGCCGCAACCGGTCGGCGCCCAAGGTGGATGCCGCCGCCACGGCCTTCCTGGAACGCCTTGCGGCGACCCTGCGCGAGGAAGTGGAGAAGCATTTCGGCTTCGAGGAAAACCACCTGTTCCCGGAATTCGTCCAGCGTGGCGAGAACGGCATCGTCATGATGCTGACCATGGAACACCGCGCCATCCTGCCGCTGGCGGTGCGGGTGGCGGAACTGGCTAGCGCCGCCGCTGCGGCGGGCGCCTTTGTCGAGCAGGATTGGCGCGATTTCGCCGATGCCGGGGCCGAGCTGGTGGAGCGGGAAATCTTCCACATCCAGAAGGAAGAGATGGGCCTGCTGGCCGCCATTTCCGCCCTGGTGGACCGCGACACCGACGCCCGTCTGGCCGAAACCTACCGCCAGACCGTGGGGTGACAATAAAAAAGGCCCCGTTTCCGGGGCCTTCCGTTCAGCCTTCGACGATGTCGGCGGCGGGCAGCACGCTGACGCCGACGCCGTCATCCTCTTCGATGACGGCGACGTCACCTTGGATGCGCTCGTCGCCTTCGGCCAGGTGGTTGAAGTAGTGCCAGACGAAGGCGACGGCGATGGTCTGGTCGATCTGGTCGTCCTCGTCCATCTCGTCTTCATCCAGATCGGCGACGTCGCGCAGGATCTCCAGCGAGTCGTCGAACATCTCGGCGATGTCGGGCTTATCTTCCAGCAGGTTCTTGATGATGTAGTCGTACTCGGCCTCTTCCAGTTCATACTTCCACTGGGCGGAGCCGGACTTGTAGTAGACGGTGATCATCGCAGTACCTCGGACGCAACACGGGAAACGGGCGAGGCGGCCGGGGGCCGCCGGACCCGCGGACCATGTGCGATTACGGCAAAAAACGCAAGCGGACGTTTGCCGTCTTGGCGGCATGCCCGACCTCGGTTATCACACTGGTTTCAGGAGGACCCAAAGGCATGGCCGACAAGAACACCTATGTGCTGACCATCACCTGCCCGGACACCGTGGGTATCGTGGCGGCGGTTTCCGGTTTCCTGACCCAGCACGATTGCTTCATCACCGAGGCGGCGCAGTATGGCGACCCGCTGTCGCGGCGTTTCTTCTGCCGCATCGTGTTCGCCGCGGGCGCGCTGACCCCGCCGCGTGGCGAGTTCGAGAAGCTGTTCGCCATCGTCGCCGAGCGCTTCCAGATGATCTGGACCCTGGCCGATCTGGCGAAGAAGCCGCGCGTGGTGATCATGGTGTCCAAGTTCGGCCATTGCCTGGTGGATTTGCTGCACCGCTATCATACCGGCCAGTTGAATATCGAGATTCCGGCGGTCATCTCGAACCATCCCGAGATGCGGTCCATCGTCGAATGGCACGGCATTCCGTATCATTATCTGGCGGTGGACAAGCACGACAAGGCGGGCCAGGAAGAACGCGTGCTGGACGTCATCGGCCGCACCGGTGCCGATCTGGTGGTGCTGGCGCGCTATATGCAGATTCTGTCGCGCGAGCTGTGCGAGAAGCTGCAGGGCCGCGCCATCAACATCCACCACTCGTTCCTGCCCAGCTTCAAGGGGGCCAAGCCCTATCATCAGGCCCATTTGCGCGGCGTGAAGATCATCGGCGCCACCGCCCATTACGTCACCCCCGATCTGGACGAAGGTCCGATCATCGAGCAATCGGTCGAGCGCGTGGACCACACCCACACCCCCGACGATCTGGTGGGCATTGGCCGCGACATCGAGAATCTGGTGCTGGGCCGCGCGGTGCGCTGGCACGTCGAGCATCGTGTGCTGCTCAACGGATCGAAAACCGTGGTTTTTAAATAACGCCCTCTGTTAGACTTCCGGTCATGATTCGCATCGACACTCGTATGGGGTTGGCGCTGCTGGCATTGGTCGCGCTGACCACGCCCGCCGCCGCCGAGGAACAAGGGGCCGACTGGCTGGGGGCGGTCGGAGACTTCGTGCGCGCTGGTCTTGGGCCGGCCCGTACCATCGACGATATCCGCCGCGAGGAAGAGCGCGCCCGCGAGGCGGCCATGCGGGCGGAAGAGGCCAAGCAGGAGGCCGCCGCCAAGACCGCCGCCCATATAATGCCCGCCGAACCGCCGTTGCCCGAGGCCGCGCCGCAAACCGCTGTCAGCGTGGCGCCGGTTGTGGCCCTGCCCGCCGCTCCGGCTGCCAAGGCGTCGCCGGTCAAAGCTGCGGCCATCAAGCCGCCGATGCTCCCCCAGGCCCGGCCGCAGGCCAAACCCGAACCCCGTCCGCAGATGCAGGCCGTTGCCGTTCCGGCGCCGGAGAAGACTCCCTCCCCGGTCCCCGCGCAAAATGCCGTGGCGGCTTCTGCGAAAAACGCCACCCCGGCCCCCGCCTTGGCGGCCACCCCGGTCGTGGTCGTGCCCAACGCCGCTGCCCGTGTGTCCGCCGCCGCTCCGGTTCCCGAGGCGCGGCCCAAACAGGCCGCCGCCGCTCCGCGTGTGGTCGAACCGGTGGCGGAACCCCCGGCCAGCCGCATTGCCGCCACCGCCACGGTGGATCAGGCCATCAAGCTGGGCGGTTCATCCGACACCTACGGTCAGCGTTTCGGCTCGTCGAAGAACTGATTAGCGGAAACTGACGCTGTCCAGGGCGCGGCGCACCTTGGAAACGCCCCAGGTGACGGGGGCGCCCGGCGCCCGGTCGGCGGCGGTGACGCCCGTTCCCTGACCGGCATCCAGATCGGTGCGGCCATTGTCGTTCGCCACAGTGACCGCGCCATCCAGCACCAGCACGTCCAGGGCATTGTCCAGCGGGCCGCCCCAGAAGCGGGTGCCGCGAACGCCGATGACCGCCACCGGCGTCGCCACCGACAAGGGCCGACCCGGCAATTTGGCGACCGCGCCGCTGGTCACCAGAAAGGCACCGCCGCTGGCGCGCAGGCGGGCCTCGCCGCTGCTGGCGGCGGGATCATAGACATAGCGTTCCACCGCCAGCCGCGCCCGTTCGCCCAGGACCAGAGTGGTGCCGTCGATGAAGACCATCTCCAGCCGGGCGCCGTCGCCGGTGGTCAGGATTGCGCCGGATTCGAACGGGGTGCCGGGGGCCAGGGGCAGGTCATCGGCACGGGCCTCGCCGCTGATCCGCACCGCCGTTCCCGCTGGCTCGGCCGTTGCCCAGGCCGGAAGCGCCAGCAGCGCCAGGGTCAGTATTTTCCATAAACGCATGGTTCCCCTCCCTCTGTCCTGCGCTACAGTGGCCGCAGGGCGGGTTCCAGATCAAGGAGATGTGCCATGCGGGCGTGGGTGGTGCTGGCCGGGTTGAATGGTCTGATCGCCGTGGGGATGGGGGCCTATGCCGCCCATGGGCTGGCAGGCGACGTCTATCTTCAGGGCTTAGCCGAGCGGGCCTCGCAGTATCAGCTGTTGCATGCCCTGGCGCTGCTGGCCGCCGATCGGCTGGCGGCGGAACGGCGGCGGCTGGCCCATGGCGCGGCGGTGCTGTTCGTGGCCGGGCTGGTGCTGTTCTGCGGCTCGCTGTACTGGCGGGCGCTAACGGGCGTGCAACTGCCGCTGCCAATGATCACTCCGGCGGGCGGCATTGCCTTCATGGCCGGTTGGTTTGTGCTGGCGATTAGCGGATTGCGGCGCTGAAACAGGCCTTTGTGGCACTTGTCTTAGCTTACCAAAACGACCATGATGGCCGACCAACGAACGGCGGGGGGATCGCCGTTCCCAGGACCAGGGGAAGTCATGCCGAAGACCGTTCTGATCGTCGAAGACAACGACCTGAACATGAAGTTGTTCAACGATCTGCTCCAGGCCAACGGCTATGCCACCTTGCAGACCAAGGACGGCCGTGAAGCCCTGGCCCTGGCGCGCAGCCATCGCCCGGACCTGATCCTGATGGACATCCAGCTGCCGGAAATCTCGGGCCTGGAAATCACCAAGATGCTCAAGGAAGATGCCGAGCTGAAGGCCATTCCGGTCATCGCCGTCACCGCCTTCGCCATGAAGGGCGACGAGGAGAAAATCCGCGAGGGCGGGTGCGAGGGCTATATCGCCAAACCCATCTCGGTCGCCAATTTCCTGCAGACCGTCGGCAAGTTCCTGGCCTGAGGGCCGGACCGAAGCTATGACGCGCAAGGGCCCCGACGGGGCCCTTTTTCGTTGGTGACGGCTGATAATTCACTAGTCCCCAAAGCACAACGCCCGCCCTGGGTATCCCCGGGGCGGGCGCCGAAAGCTTTCGGAAAGTCCGAAGGAAGCCTTACTTGATCTTGGCTTCGTTGAACTCGACATGCTTGCGCACGACGGGATCGTACTTGCGGAACTTCAGCTTCTCGGTGGTCTTGCGCGGGTTCTTCTTCGCCACGTAAAAGTAGCCCGTACCCGCGGAGCTAAGCAGCTTGATGAGGATGGTGGCAGGCTTGGCCATGGCGAAAATCCCGAATTCGTTGGTGCTTGTATGAAACGTAGGCCGCGGAAGATACTTGGCTGGCGGCAGGAGTCAAGGGATTCTTGCGCGAGCGGTCAGAACAGCTCGACTCCGCCCACCGCGTCGTGGACCTTCAGCTCGCCCGCCGCCAGCAGATCGTCGTACCAGCAAACCCGGTTGCGGCCGTGGCGCTTGGCCCAATACAGGGCTTCGTCGGCCTGACCGACCACGGTGGCGGGGATGTCGTCGGGGGCGATGCGGACGAAGCCGACGCTGGTGGTGACGCGGCCGACCTGGGGAAAGTGGAAGTTCTCGACGGTGTCGCGCAGCCGTTCGAAGGCCTGACGGGCGCTGTCCGCTGCGGTCGGGGCCAGCACCACCACGAATTCCTCGCCGCCGAAGCGGAACAACTGGTCCTCGGCGCGGAACACCTTGCGCATCAGCGCCGCGAACAGCAGCAGCACCTCGTCGCCGAAGGCGTGGCCGTAGGTGTCGTTGATGCGCTTGAAATGGTCGATGTCGACGATGCCCAGCCAGTGATGCTCGTCATCATCGGCGTGACGGCGACCGCCGTTGTCGCGCCAGGCGGCGCGGGTATGGGCGATGGCGCGAGTGATGTTGTTGTCGAAGGTCTTGCGGTTTTTCAGCCCGGTCAGGGTGTCACGCTCGGAATCCTTCAGGATGACCAGATAATTGCCGTAGACGGCGACGAAGGCGCGGACCACCGGTTCCGATCCCGCCAGTCCGTCGCGGCTTTCCACCACCAGGAAGGCCACGATCTCCTCGCCGTCGGTGACCGGCAGACAGCGGCGTTCAATGCCGCCGGGCAGCGGGTCGGCCAGTTCGCGGCCCTGGATCAGGCAGCGGGCCATCAGCGGATATTCATCCACCGGACGGCAGAGCATGTCGGGCAAGGCTGCGGCCGCGCCGCCGCCTTGTGCCAGGATGTCGATGACGGTGCCATTGCTGCGCGGGACCGGGCGGGCGATGGTGACGGAAACGATGCCGTCCAGCGCCGCCAGGGTCGAAACCAGGCATTGCTCCAGACTCTCACGGCTACGCTGCTCGGTGATGCGGACCACCGATTGCAGGACGCTTTCCAGTGTGATGCCGTTTTGCGTCATGGATTCCGGCCGTGGACCCCCGAGCCCGGTTTTCCCAGCCCGGCGCGGACTCTGCATCAAGCGGCGCGGCCCGTCAACTGCCAGTAGTCGAGGCTCAGTGCGGGGCCTGCCATTGCTGCGGGCGGTGGTCTTCGCGCATTTCCGCTGCCGCCGGGCTGGGGGGCGGTGCCGACAGGGCCAGGGCGGCGGTGTAGGAAACGGGATCGTGCAACAGGCGTTCCGCCACGTCCAGGTCCTGGCGGCTGTCGCCGGGGCGGCCGCTGGGGCAGGTGGCGCGCAACTGGCGGCGCAATTCCCGCTCGTCCAGGCGGGCATGGCGCCACAGGCCCAGATTGGCGGTGACGGCTTCGGTGGTGGCGGGGTGCAGGGCGTTGGCCAGGGTGGCCTCGGCCTCGGCATTGGCGGGGGCCTCGGCGGTGCACAGATTCGGCAGCACGCCCAGCCCATGCAGGGCATAGCCCGACGGCGCATGGAAGCGCGACCATGTCAGGGTGATCTCGCCATCATTGGGCAACTGGATCACCGTCTGGACCGTGCCCTTGCCATAGGAATTGCTGCCGACCACCACGGCGCGGCCGGAATCCTGAAGCGCGGCGGCGACGATTTCGGCGGCCGAGGCGGATTTGCCGTCCACCAGCACCACCAGCGGCACATCCTCGCCCAGGTCGCCCTCGTGGGCGTCATAGGATTGGCTGGCGAGCGGCGAGCGGCCTCGGGTCGAAACGATGATTCCGTCCTTCATGAACAGATCCGAGACGCTGACCGCCTGATCCAGCAGGCCGCCGGGATTGCCGCGCATGTCCAGCACCAGCCCGGTCAGCGGGCCGCCGTTCTGTTCGCGCAATTGCTCCAGGGCATGGCGCAGCGCTTGGGTGGTCTGCTGGTTGAAGCTGGAAAGCTGCACCTCGCCGATGCCGTCCTTCAGATGGGCGGAGATGGTGGGCGGCACGATCAGGCCGCGCCGCAGAGCGATGTCGATAGGCTTGAAACCGCGCCGCACGGTCAGGCTCAGGCTGGAGGCCACCGGGCCGCGCAGGCGGCGCGAGACGTCGTCCTTGCTCAGATGGGCCAGGGATTCGCCCTCGATATGGGTGATGATGTCGCCGGTCTTCAGTCCGGCGGCGGCGGCGGGGCTGTCGTCCATCACCTCGGTGATGCGCGATTCGCCCTCGGTCACGTCGAACTTGATGCCGACACCGCCGAAGCCGTTGCGGCTGTCGCGATGCTCGCGCGCCTCGCGTGCACCGGCATAGCGCGAGAACAGGTCGAGCTTGGCCAGGGTGGCGTCGAACACCACCTCGTAGACCTTTTCCAGCTCGGTATCCTTCATCTTGGCCGACAGGCCGCGCGCGTCCAGGGCGGCGGTGACGGTCAGCCGCGCCCAGCCGCGCGCGTCATCCTCGGCCGGGGCCGGGTATTCGGCGGCCACATGGTCCGACGCCGACAGCAGAACCTGATGGTCAAGGCGGGAAATGCCGATTTCCGGGTCGATGGCCGCCAGCCCGCGCATGCCTTCCATGGCGATGGCGGCGGCGCTGATGCGGTCCAGATGGCGTTCGACGATGGCGGTATAGCCGTAGGCGAAGGTGCGCTCGGCCTCGGCCGCGTCATAGGGCGCCTGCGGGTATTCCAACAGCCCGTGCGTCACCGGGGTGCCAGCCCCGATGAGCAGGAAAGAGGCCGCGACGGCCCAGCGGGCAGCGACGTTGCGCGTCAAGTGTTTACCCCGAAATGCGCCCCGGACGGCGCACAGAGGGGGATCATGCCCGAGCAATGCCCCCCAGGGCCAGTCCTATCGTCAACGGTTCTACACCATCCTTTGTTAAGGAGGGGTTTAACGGCTGTGCTCAATGGTGTGCTGGGGCATGATGGGGCCGATGGCAGGGTTCATGGCGGGGCGCATGACGGATCGCAACTCGGCCAGTGCGGTTTCCAGGTCGCTGTCGCCGGTGCGTGTTTCCGGCGGGCAGGTCTCGCGCGTGGTGGGCTTCAGCCGCCGGGCGTTGCCTCCGGCGGTGCAGATGTCGGGCAGCACACCGCGCCCCTCGATGGGCTGCCCCGATGGGGTTTCCATGTGGGCGGTTACCAAGCGGATACTTCCTTTGCCGAAGAACGAAACCGGCAGCAGGGTGGCGATTTCGCCCCGGCCGGGCGTGGCGGTGCCGATCACCAGCGCGCCGACTCGCTGTTGCAGGATGGCGGCGATGGCCTCACCCGCCAGGAAGGTGCGGCCGTCCACCAGCACCGCCAGCGGCAATTCCACCGCGCCGGGGCGGGCGTTATGGCGGTGTGTGTCCTCGGAGCGTCGGCTGCGGATGGTCAGCAGCGGTCCTTTGTCTACGAACAGGTCGCTGACCGTTATGACCTGATCCAGCAGGCCGCCGGGATGGTTGCGCAAATCCAGGATCACGGCGGTCATGCCGGCGGCGCGGCCACGCTCCAGGGCGGCCTGCACCTCGCGGGACGTTCCCTGATGCAGGGCGCGGATGGCGATCACCAGCACGGTGCCGCGCATGGTGTCGCTGACAGTCGGCAGGTCCAGCTTGGCCCGTTCCACGGTTTTGGACAGTGTTTCGCCATTCCGCAACAGGTCAAGGCTGACCGGTTCGCCGATGGCGCCGCACAGTTTCTCGCGGATTTCGCTTGGTGTCAGGGGAGCGGTCTCGGTGCCGTCGATGCGGCGCAGAACGTCGCCGGTGCGGATGTCGGCGCGCTCGGCGGGGGTGGCGGAGAAGACCTGAGTTATCCGAGGTCCCTCCGGTGACGCTTCGAATTCGAGACCGGTTCCGCCGAGGCAAGTTGCTCTGTTTCTGGTGAGATACGCATTGCGGGGATGGGCGGCCTGCAATGCCGATTCCAGCATGCGGCCACAGGTGCGTTCCCAGGCTTCTCCATCCTCGCCGATCTCGGGCAGGGCGACATCGATCACGGCGGCCAAAGGTTCCATCCAGCGGGCCATGGCGGCCTTGCCATCGCCGTCCGGCGGCAATGGCCATGACCCGGCGGGTTGGCCGCGCCGCGATGCCGCCACGCGACCGTCCTGTTCGGTCACCGTCACGGTGGGCTGAGCGGCGGTCAAGCCGGACAGGGCGGCGATCACCAAGGCGTGGGCGCTGACCGGGTCGATGGAATCCGATTGGATCTTGTCGAATATTTCTGCCAAGCCGCCCAGGCATTCATAGGCAGCCTTCGGCGCCGCGTGCGCACCCGGTGCGGCGGTCAGCATCAGCAGAATCAAGAATAGGCGGCGCATGACATCCCCTCTCGCGTTACGCGCAATATGCGCCGGGGCGAGAGGGGAGGCAACGCGCTGATTATTTGCGTCCGCGCTTGAACGGGCTCTTGCCGCCACCCTTGGCGGGGGGACGGGGGGCGTTCGGTTTGCCGGGCTTGGCCAGGCGGCCGCGCGGGCGCGGGCCGGGGATGGGGCCGGATTTGGGCTCGGTTTCCTCCAGCCGGAACAGCATGGAGCCGGTCAGGGAATTGGCCTCGTGCAGCACCACGTCCAGGGTCTGGCCCAGTTGGAACTGGCGGCGGGTGCGGCGTCCGACCAAGGCGTGGTGCACCTCGTCGTGTTCGTAGAAATCCTCGGGCAGGGTGCTGATGGGGATCAGGCCGTCGGCGCCGGTTTCCAGCAGGGTGACGAACAGGCCGAAGCGGGTGACGCCCGACACCTTGGCGACGAAGCCCGCGCCGACCCGGTCGGACAGGAACGAGGTGACGTAACGGTCCACTGCCTCGCGCTCGGCGGTGGCGGCGCGGCGCTCGGTGGACGAGATGTGTTCGCCCCATTCCACGAACTCGGCCAGGCAATCGGGCGGCAAGCCGCCGTCGCCCAGCTTGAGGCCCGACACCAACGCGCGGTGTACCAGCAGATCGGCGTAGCGGCGGATGGGCGAGGTGAAATGGGCGTATTTCGCCAGTCCCAGGCCGAAATGGCCGAGGTTTTCCGGGCTGTAGCAGGCCTGGGCCTGACTGCGCAGGATGACCTCGTTGACCAGAACCTCGTTGGCGGTGCCCTTGACCCGCTCCAGGATCAGGTTGAACTGCCCCGGCTTCAACGCCTGTCCCTTGGGCAGCGACAGATCCATGGACGACAGGAACTCGCGCAGGCTATCCAGCTTCTCGACGCTGGGCTGGTCGTGGACGCGGTACATGCACGGCTTGTGCACCCGCTCCAGTTCCTCGGCGGCGCAGACATTGGCCTGGATCATGAAATCCTCGATCAGCCGGTGGCTGTCGAAGCGCGGGCGCGGCTTGATGCCCAGCACGCGGCCGTCGGGGCTGATGTCCACCTTGCGCTCGGGGATGTCCAATTCCAGAACGCCGCGCCGGGTGCGCGCCGCGAACAGCGCCGCCCAGGCGCCATAGAGCGGATTGATCACCGGTTCCAGCAACGGCCCGGTCAGGTCGTCGGTGCGGCCGTCGCGGGCGTCCTGCACCTGGGCATAGGTCAGCCGCGCCGCCGAACGCATCATGGCGCGCACGAACTTGTGCTTGGTCTTGTTGCCGTCCTTGTCCAGCCAGAAATGCACGGCCAGACAGCCGCGATCCTCGTTGGGGCGGAGCGAGCACCAGCCGTTGGACAATTGCTCGGGTAGCATGGGCACCACCCGGTCGGGGAAATAGACCGAGTTGCCGCGCTTGTACGCTTCCTTGTCCAGGGAATCGCCGGGGCGCACGTACCACGACACGTCGGCGATGGCGACGATGCAGTGCCAGCCGCCGTCTTCCTGTTGCTCTGCCCAGACGGCGTCGTCGAAGTCGCGGGCGTCCTCGCCGTCGATGGTCACCAGCGGGATGGGGCGCAAATCCAGGCGGTGATCCATGGTGGCGGCACCGGCGGCCTCGGCCTGGGCCACGGCATCGTCGGGGAAGACAAAGGGGATGTCGTTGCCGTGGATGACCACCAGCGAGACCGACTTGGCCTCGCCCATGCGGCCCAGCCGTTCCTTGACCGCCGCCTGCCGCAGACCGTAGAAGCGGCCGGGCAGCAGGTCGCACATCACCAGATCGCCCGCCTCGGCGCCGCCGGTCTCGCCGCGCGGCACATTATAATCAGCCTTCTCCTTGCGCGAGGTCGGCTTGATGCGGCCGGAACCGTCGGGCATGGGCTCGAATACCCCCAGCACGCGGGCCTTGGCCTCGCCCACCAGACGGATGGCGCGGCCTTCATAGGCATCGTCCCGGATGCGGCGCAGCTTGGACAGCACGCGGTCGCCCACGCCCACCACCACATCGCCCTTGTGCCACGGCGCCATGAAGATGCGCGGCGGACGGCCGTTTTCTTCCCAGGCCACCGGGCGGGCGATCAGTTCGCCGTCGGAATCGGTGCCGATGATCTCCACCACCGCCACCTCGGGCAGCGAACCGGGCTGGGCGAAGCGGCGATGGGCGCCGCGCTGGATGTCGCCGGTTCCCTCCAACTCCTTCAGGATGGCCTTGAGGCCGATCTTGTCGGCGCCCTTCAGGTTGAAGGCGCGGGCCACCTCGCGCTTGCCGACGCGGCCGGTCTGCGAGCGGATGAATTCCAGCACCTCCTGTTTGGAGGGGACGGGGGTGATCTTGGGGCGTTTGGGCTTGGTCATGGCTCAAGGGTAGCCCCCGCGCGGGGCGGCCACAAGTGAACAGAGTGCGGGCGGCTTGCGCATCTTGCGCAGAGGGCTTGTTCGCAGTTGCGCAAAATGCGCGCAACGTTGCACTTATATTGCGCAGTCTGCGCAATTGGCGTAGCATGTTTGGCAACAAGCTCCGTTCCGGCTGCGCATGTCGCGCAGTTCGGGCAATCGGCGGGAGGAAGGAACATGCGTCAGTTCGCCATCAAGCAATCCATCGAGCGCGTGCCCGGCGGCATGATGATCGTGCCGCTGCTGCTCGGCTCGCTCATCACCACCTTCGCGCCCGACACGCCGAAACTCTTCGGTTCGTTCACGGGGGCGCTGTTCACCGGGGCGCTGCCGATCCTGGCGGTGTTCTATGTGTGCATGGGCGCCAGTATCGACATCAAGGCGACCCCCTATATCGTCAAGAAGGGTGGCGTGCTGTTCGCCACCAAGATTGGCATCGGCATCCTGTGCGGTGTCACCTTGGGCCATTTCCTGGGCGAGGCGCCGATCAGCGGCGGCCTGTTCGCCGGTCTGTCCACCCTGGCGGTGGTCGCAGCCATGAACGACACCAACGGCGGCCTGTACATGGCGCTGATGGGCCAGTACGGCAAGCCGCGCGATGTCGGCGCCTACACCATCATGTCGCTGGAATCCGGCCCGTTCCTGACCATGGTTACCCTGGGCGTCGCCGGTCTGTCGGCGTTCCCGTGGCAGACCCTGGTCGGCTCGATCCTGCCGCTGGCCTTTGGCATGCTGCTGGGCAACCTGGACAAGAACATGCGCGAGTTCCTGGGCCGCGCCGTGCCGGTGATGATCCCGTTCTTCGCCTTCGCCCTGGGCGCCGGTCTTGACCTGCACAAGGTGTGGACCGCCGGTCTGCTGGGTCTGGGCATGGGTGTGGCCGTGGTCGTGGTGACCGGCTTCGCCCTGTTCTTCGCCGACCGTCTGACCGGTGGCACCGGCGTCGCGGGTGTGGCCGCCGCCTCGACGGCGGGCAACGCCGCCGCCGTTCCGGCCATCGTCGCCGCCGCCAACCCGGCCTATGCCGATGCCGCCAAGAGCGCCACCATGCTGGTCGCCGCCTGCGTCGTCGTCACCGCCGTGCTGGTGCCGTTGCTGACCGCCTGGACCGCCGCCCGCTTCGGCTCGCATGCCGAGCTGCCGGACGACGAGCCCGCCACCAAGGAGGGCTGATCATGACCCGCCGCTGGCTGATCCTTGCCGACGACCTGACCGGGGCCGCCGACTGCGCCATCGCCTTCGCCAAGCACGGCCTGGATTCGGTCGTCGCCTGGGGCGAGGGTGCCCCGGTCCCCTCCGAGGTGCTGTCGGTGGATTGCGACAGCCGCCGCTTCCCGGCGGCGGATGCCGCCGCCCGGCAGGTGGCCGCCCTGGCCGCCCATTGGTCGGCTGGTGTGCGGCTGTACAAGAAGATCGACAGCACCCTGCGCGGCCAGCCCGCCGCCGAACTGGCCGCGCAATTGCGGGCGCTGGCGGCGCCGGGACGGCGTGCGCCGCTGGCGGTGGTGGCTCCGGCCTTCCCCGCCACCGGCCGCGTCACCCTGGGCGGCCGCGTTCTGGTGGGTGACCAGCCACTGGAGGCGACGCCGCTATGGGCGCGCGACCACACCTATGACAGCGCCCATCTGGGCGAGGTCCTGGCCTCGGCCGGGCTGCGGGCCTCGGTCATCGATCTTGACGACATCCGCCACGGTCCCCAGCGGGTGCATGCCGCCATGCTGGATGCGGTGGTTTCCGGTCTGGACGCGGTGGTGTGCGACTGCGCCAATCTGGACGATCTTTCGGTCATCGCCCAGGCGTCGCTGCGCCTGGACAGCGCCATGTGGGTGGGCTCGGCCGGTCTGGCCGTCGCCTTGGCGGCGCTGACCGCCCCGGAAACCGCCGAAGCGCCGCGCCTGCCGCCGCGTTCCGGTCCGGTGCTGGCGGTGGTCGGTTCGCTGGCCGAGGCCTCGCGCCTGCAAGCCCGTGTCCTGGCCGAAGCCGGTGTGGTCCGCCACATCGCGGTGGAACCGGATGCGCTGGAGGGTGGCGTTGCCTCGCCCGGTTGGGCGGCGGCGCAAACCGCCTTGGCCCAGGCGGTGGCCGATGGTGCCGATACCCTGTTGGAAATTGCTTTGGCTCCCCATCCCGACCTGTCGCGCGGCCCCGCCTTGGCCGCCCGTCTGGCCGAGCTGGTGGAGCCCCAGGCCGAACGCCTGGGGGCGGTCATCGCCACCGGCGGCGACACTGCCTGCGCCCTGCTGTCCCATCTGGGCGTGGTCGGTATCCGTCTGATCGACGAGGTCGAGCCGGGCGTGCCGCTGGGCCTGACTCAGGGCGCCCATCACTTGCCGGTGGTCACCAAGGCCGGGGCGTTCGGCGATGCCGACACCCTGCGCCGGGCCCTGGAACGGCTGCACAGCCGAGTTTAACGCCAACGGCCGAAAGGCCTGACTTGCGACTGTTGGCGCTGCCGCCATTGAGGCGGCGGCCAAGCGGCCGGAGGGCCGCGCCCGGCGAGGGCGCAGGTATGAAGGAGTAACCCCATGTCCAACCGTCCCATCATCGCCATCACCATGGGCGACCCCGCCGGGATCGGTCCCGAAATCATCATGCGCAGCCTGGCGCACAGCGAAGCTTATGCCCGCTGTCGCCCGTTGGTGGTGGGTAACGCCGCCCGGCTGCGTCAGGCTGGCGCCATCGTCGGGTCCAAGCTCGACCTGCGCCCGGTCTCCCGCCCCGCCGAGGCGCGCTTCCAACCTGGAACGGTGGATGTGCTGAACCTGGACGTGGTGCCAGCCGACCTTCCCTTCGGTCAGGTCTCCGCCCAGGCGGGCGAGGCCGCCTACCGCTTCATCGAGTGCGCCTGCGCCCTGGTGGTGGCGGGCGAGGCCGACGCCATCTGCACCGCCCCCATCAGCAAGGAGGCGCTGCACGCCGCCGGGCACCGCTATCCCGGCCATACCGAGCTGCTGGCCCATCTGACCGGCACGCCGGAAGTGTCCATGATGCTGACGGCGCCCAAGCTGCGGGTGATCCACGTCACTACCCATATCGGCCTGCTGGACGCCATCACCCGCATCGAGCCCGGTCTGGTGGAACGCACCATCGCGCGCGGCCACGCCACCCTGGTCAAGGCCGGGATCGCCAATCCCAAGATCGGCGTCTGCGCCATCAACCCCCATGCGGGCGAGAACGGCCTGTTCGGCTATGGCGAGGAAGAAAAGAAGATCGCCCCGGCCATCCGCGCCTGCCAGGACAAGGGCTGGGCGGTGGAAGGGCCGCTGCCCGCCGATACACTGTTCTTCCGCGCCGGACGCGGCGATTTCGATCTGGTGGTGGCCATGTACCACGACCAGGGCCACGGCCCCATCAAGGTGCTGGGCATCGAGGCGGGGGTGAACATCACCGTGGGCTTGCCCGTGGTGCGCACTTCGGTGGATCATGGCACCGCCTTCGATATCGCGGGCACCGGAATCGCCGACGAACGCAGCCTGCTCGAGGCCCTGCGTCAGGCGGTGGACCTGGCGCCGCCCCGTCCCGAATAAGAGTACATGACCCGCACCAGCCAACGCCGCCAACGCATCCTTGATCTCATCGGCACCGGCGAGGAGGACGTCGATCTCCTCGCCGAGGCCATGGGGGTCTCGGCCTCCACCATCCGCCGCGATCTGGCGGTGATGTCCGAGCAAGGGGTGATCACCCGCACCTATGGCGGCGCCGTGCTGGCCCATGCCCAGCCCGAACAGACCCTGTCGGCGCGCGAGCATCTGCACCGCACCGCCAAGGATGCCATCGCCCAGGCCGCCGCCGCCCGCATCGCCGACGGCGATTCGGTGCTGCTGGACGCGGGCTCGACCACCGGGGCGCTGGGCCGCCTGCTGCCGGGCAAGCACTTGCGGGTGATCACCGGCAATCTGCCGCTGGTGCCGGTGCTGGCCAATGAACCCGATATCGACCTGATGGTGCTGGCCGGGACCGTGCGTCCCATCAGCATGGGGGTGGTCGGGCCGCTGGCCGAGCTGGTGCTGCGCCGTCTCTCGGTGGACAAGGTGTTCCTGGGCGCCGACGGCGTGGTCGCCGGGCGCGGCCTGTGCGAGGCGACGCCGGAACAGATTTCGCTCAAGGAATTGATGGCCGCCCAGGCGGCCGAGGTGTTCGTGCTGGCCGATGCCTCGAAACTGGGCCGCGCCACCCAGAATTTCTGGGCGCCGCTGGCCCGGCGCTGGACCCTGATCACCGATGCCTCGGCCACCGATGCGCAGTTGGAGCCCTTCGCCCGTCTGCCGCTGGTCACCGTGATCCGGGCCTGAGTTCCTGGACAGGGGGCGGGAAGGAGCCCATGGTGGTCCCACCTTTCCCGGAGACCCTGTCATGACCAAGTCCACGCCGAAAAAAGCCGCGCCGCCCAAGAAGCTGTCGGCCATGGACAAGATGATCGCCGAATGCGTCAAAAAGGCGCAGGCGCGCAAGAAATCCGGCCAGACCGACCGCGAATGGCGCGAGCAATACGCCCAGACCCTGAAGGTCGAGAATGAAGCGGCGCCGATGTCGGAAACGCCGTTCGACGGCGGCGCGACGAAGAAGAAAAAATCGGGGGATTAAGTGCCGCCGCTTCCTTTGATAGAGCCTGTTTGAAAATGTCGTTCGTGCCCACCTCCGCTCTGCCACCCCGGCCAAGCGGAGCGCAAGCCGGGGTGGCATGATGTCGCTTTCCACCATGGATTCCGGGTCTACTCTTCGCTTTGTCTGGAATGATGGAAAACGGTGGTGCTTTCAAACCGCCTCTTAGCCCTGGCGCCGCATGAACTCGGCAAATAGCGGAACGCTAAAATCCAGATAGCCGTGATCCGAACTGAAGACCATGCCTTTTGCGATGATGCTCGCTCGGGCAGGTCCCAAAGATCTTTGCGAACGCCCCATGGCCTTTGCAATGTCAGCCATTGGATAAGGACCATCTCCAAGGTTTGCCATCGCTTTTACAAATTGAACTTCTGTTCTTGTTAATTGGTCGATCCGGACCTTGAAGAAACCTTCATCAAGATGAGCTAATGTTTCATTGTAAGAATGATCTGCATCTGCAACTGTTATTTCAGGGCCTTCCGAACTGTCCCATATAACGGATGCCCACTCTTGGATGAAAAAGGGATACCCCTTTGTTCTGTCAATAATTGTTTGTAGTGCTTCCTGTGAAATGCTTGCTTCTTCTTCAATGATAGGTTTTTCAACGGCTTGTCCGGCAGAGGCGGGGTCTAAGGCTCCAACGGTAGGATATTGAAAGAGTCGTTCCGAATAAGATTTGGCTTCACCTGCCAAGCGTGCAATCTGTGGTAGCCCTGCCCCGACCATGAGAACTGGCAGGCCGTCTTGAGATATACGATGTAACGCAACGATTAGAGCCGACAGGTCACCTTCGGATAGATATTGGACCTCATCAACCAAGAGAAGCCACCCGCGTCCTGCGGCTTGGGCTGCTTTCCCTATCAAAGTGAATAGATCTGGTAAGTCGTATCGAAGGTCGCCGGTTTCAGCTAACCCTGGTTCTTGATCAACACCTATTTCGATACCCGCCATTTCGATCTTAAATATCGATGCAAAATTTCGAAGCCCGCGTAGGCCGCGCATGGCAAGGTGCTTTGCAGCCTCTATACCGGATAGGGTCCGCATGACCTTCCGCATTTCTGGGAAGAGAAGGCGAGCGAGGCTTTCACCTTCAGGGGATTCGACACGTGAAACAATCAAGCCTTCTTTTTCTGCATCCTGACCAATTTGGTTGAGGAGAACCGTCTTTCCAACGCCACGTAGGCCGAGCAGCATGATTGAACGCGCATTCCTTCCCTTCACCGCTCGTCCGCACGATATTCTTGCCATTTCAAGAATCGTGTCTCGACCCGCGAGTTCAGGGGGGCGGCTACCAGCACCCGGCGCGAATGGATTGCGGTACGGGTCCATCAAACCTCCTCGTTGCTCATGGCATCTAACGATATCTAGGGAAGACTACGAAAAAAAGCTAGACTCCGCTAGTTATCTCTATTCCCCCTTCTTCTCCGCCAGTTCCGCCCGCGCCGCCGCCAGTTCGTCGCCCATGGAGCGCATGGTGCCGATCAGTGACTGGATCAGGGTGGTCAGGCCGGGGGCGGCGGTGTCCATCATGTCGCGGATGCGGTGCTTGGACAGCACCATGACGGTGGTGTCCTCGGTGGCCTCGGCGGCGGCCATGCGGGCGCCGTCGTCCAGCAGCGCCAGTTCGCCGAACACCTGGAACGGCTTGCACACGCCCAGGATGATCCGGCGGCCGTGCACCGTCTTGAAGATGCGCACCGCGCCCTTCTGTACCAGATAGGCCTCGGACCCGCGGTCGCCCTCGCGGAAGATCACCGTGCCCTTGGCGAAGGTCCGCCGTTCGGGATTGCCATTGCCGTTCATGCTGTCCGTTCCCCGGAAGTTATTCCCCTGTCCGACAGCTTACCCTGCCCAAAGCACTTGTCCACCGGGTGTCGTTGCCAGTCGCCCGCATTTGGCGTAGCCTGTTGATAATCAAGCCGGATCGGGAGGCAGGCATGGCTAAAGCCAAACGCATCGCCGTGGCCTTGCAGGGGGGCGGCGCCCATGGCGCCTTTACCTGGGGGGTTCTCGAAGGACTTCTGGACAGTATGGCGGCCGGGGGGATCGAACTGGTCGGCCTCAGCGGCGCCTCGTCGGGGGCGCTGAATGCCGCTGCCCTGGCCTATGGCCTGCGCGAGGGGGCGGCGCTGCCCGGTCCCGCCACGGCGCGGTCGCGGCGCATGGCCGAGGCCGCCCGCGCCAAGCTGCAAGCCCTGTGGGAAAGCGTCGCCCGCGCCGCCTTCTGGGGCGGCAACCCGTTCGTTGCCGCCATCGGCCTGTCGGCGGGCTGGAACATCGACAATTCTCCGGCGGCGCGCTGGGCTGACATGGCCTCGGCTGGCGTGGCGCCCGCCGATATGGGCATCGGCAATTACCTGAACAGCGTGCTGCGCGAGGTGATGCCCGAACTGCCCGCCATCCTGGCCCTGCCGGAACCGGGCGTGCCCATGCTGATGGTCGCCGCCACCGATGTGGAGGAATGCCGCCGCCAGTTGTTCGTGGACGGTGCGGTGTCGCCCGACGCACTCAAGGCCTCGGCCTGCCTGCCCAGCGCCTTCCAGCCGGTGACCATCGCCGACAGCACCTATTGGGACGGCGGCTACATGGGCAATCCGCCGCTGACGCCGCTGGTGGAGTGCCTGCGCCAGGCGGAATGCAGCGACCTGCTGCTGGTCACCGTCAACCCGCTGCACCGCGACGGCGTGCCGCGCAGCGCCCGCCAGATCATGGACCGCCTGAACGAGATCACCTTCTCGGCCAGTCTGGTGCACGAGGTCAACGCCATCGAGACCATCAACCGGCTGATCGATGCCGACCAGATCCGGCCGGAAGCGGGCTATCGCCGCATCAACCTGCACCGCATCCACGCCGACCAGGAAATGTCGGGATTGGGCATTTATTCCAAGGATGCCCCGTCCTGGGATTTCCTGCGCCACCTGCGCGAGGTTGGGCAGGGGGCGTTCAAGCGGCTGTGGCCCGGGATCGAGGCGGCGCTGGGCAAGCAATCGTCCTGGGACACCAAGGCGGTGTGCGACCGCATGCTGGCGCGCGGGGCGTTGCGGTAGCCCGCTTGACGGTTTGCATGCAATAAATCACTCTGCCCGTTATGGATGAGCAGAGACGTAAACTTTCTTCCGCCGAGAGACTGGATTGGGTGCGCCTGATCCGCAGCGAGAACGTGGGGCCGCGCACTTTCCAGCGTCTGCTGGAACGGTTCGGCAGCGCCGCCGCCGCCTTGGCGGCGCTGCCCGATCTGGCCAAGCGCGGCGGTGGCAAGCGGCCCATCAAGATTTGCCCCAAAAGCGTGGCCGAGGACGAACTGGCCGAGGCCCATCGCCTGGGCGCCGTCGCCCTGGCCTGGGGCGAGCCGGGTTATCCCCGTCTGCTGGCCGCCATCGACGATGCGCCGCCGATCCTGTATGCGCGCGGCAATGCTTCGGTGCTGGACCGCTCCATGGTCGCCATGGTCGGTGCCCGCAACGCCTCCATCAACGGCCGCAATCTGGCGCGGCGCATGGCTGCCGATCTGGGGCGGGCGGGCATGGTGGTGGTGTCGGGTCTGGCGCGCGGCATCGACACCGCTGCGCACGAAGGCTCGCTGGCCTCGGGCACGGTGGCGGTGCTGGCCGGTGGGGTGGATGTGGTCTATCCGCCGGAAAATCAGAAGCTCTATGACGAAGTGTGTGCCATGGGCTGCGCGGTGGCGGAAATGCCGCCGGGAACCCAGCCCCAGGCCAGCCATTTTCCCCGCCGCAACCGCATCATCTCGGGCCTGTCCCAGGGCGTGGTGGTGCTGGAGGCCAGCCTGAAATCCGGCTCGCTGATCACTGCCCGCATGGCCGCCGACCAGGGGCGCGACGTGTTCGCCGTGCCCGGCCATCCCGCGGATCCTCGCGCCGCTGGCCCCAACGACCTGATCCGCCACGGCGCCGTGCTGACCGAGCGCGCTGACGACGTCATGGCGGTGCTGGGCGACCTGCTGCGCCGCCCGCTGGCCGAGGGGCGCAAGGATCTTTTCGACGCCGCGCCGGGCGCCCAGCCCAGCGAATCCGAGCTGGCTTCGGCGCGGTCGCGGGTGGTGGAAAGCCTGGGGCCATCTCCTGTGACGGTTGACTCCATCATCCGCGAGTGCCAATTGTCTGCTTCCGTGGTGTCCCTGGTCCTGCTCGAGCTGGAACTGGCCGGTCGCCTGGAACGTCATCCCGGCAATCAGGTTGCCTTGCTGGCGTTCCTGTAGGCCTTGACCCCGCGTCCTGTTTTCCTCGCACCATTCAGGTCCGGATGAAGGTCGTCGTCGTCGAGTCTCCTGCCAAGGCAAAGACTATCAATAAATACCTGGGGGCCGACTTCCAGGTCATCGCCTCTTACGGCCATATCCGTGACTTGCCCGCCAAGGACGGCAGCGTGAAGCCCGACCAGGGTTTCGCCATGGATTGGGAAGCGGATGCCAAGTCCGAGCGCCAGATCAAGGAAATCGCCAACGCGGTCAAGAAGGCCGATAAACTGTTCCTGGCGACTGACCCGGATCGCGAGGGCGAGGCCATTTCCTGGCACGTCAAGAAGGTGCTGGAGGAACGCGGCGCGCTGAAGGGCAAGGACGTCAAGCGGGTGGTGTTCAACGAGATCACCAAATCCGCCGTGACCGAGGCCATGCGCAATCCGCGCGACATCCATCAGGATCTGGTGGACGCCTATCTGGCGCGGCGCGCGCTGGATTATCTGGTCGGCTTCACCCTGTCGCCGGTGCTGTGGCGCAAGCTGCCCGGCGCCAAGTCGGCGGGCCGCGTGCAATCGGTGGCGCTGCGGCTGATCTGCGAGCGCGAGACCGAGATCGAGCGCTTCAAGACCCAGGAATACTGGACCGTCGCCGCCGATTTCCTGACGCCGCGCGGCCAGATGATCACCGCCAATTTGACCCATCTCGGCGGCAAGAAGCTGGACAAGTTCGACATGCCGAACGAGGCCGAGGCCATGGCCGCCAAGGCGGCCATCGAGGCGCGGCGCTTCCAGGTCGCCAGTGTCGAGCGCAAGAAGGCGCGGCGCAACCCGTATGCCCCCTTCACCACCTCGACCCTGCAACAGGAAGCCAGCCGCAAGCTGCACATGTCGGCCAAGCAGACCATGCAGTTGGCCCAGCGCCTGTACGAAGGCGTGGATATCGGCGGCGAAACGGTGGGTCTGATCACCTACATGCGTACCGACGGCGTGCAGATGGCGGCCGAGGCCATCGCCGCCGCCCGCGACTTGATCGGCAAGGATTTCGGCAAGGCCTATCTGCCCGACGCGCCGCGCCTGTACAAGACCAAGGCCAAGAACGCCCAGGAAGCGCATGAATGCATCCGTCCGACGGACATGTTCCGTCGGCCCGATCAGGTGGCGCGCTACCTGGACCGCGACCAGTTGCGCCTGTACGAAATGATCTGGAAGCGCACCGTCGCCAGCCAGATGGCGGCGGCGGAACTGGATCAGGTGGCGGTGGACATCGCCTCCGACGACAAGTCGGCCATCCTGCGCGCCACCGGTTCGGTGGTGGTGTTCGAAGGCTTTCTCAAGGTTTATCGCGAGGACCGCGACGACGCTCCGGCCCCCGGCGCCGAGGACGAGGATTCCGAACGCCTGCTGCCCGACGTGGCCCAGGGCGACGACATGAAGCGCCAGGGCGTGCGCCCCGATCAGCACTTCACCCAGCCGCCGCCGCGCTATTCCGAAGCCAGCCTGGTCAAGCGCATGGAAGAATTGGGCATCGGCCGTCCCTCGACCTATGCCTCGATCCTGTCGGTGTTGCAGGAACGCAATTACGTGCGCCTGGACCAGCGCCGCTTCATCCCCGAGGATCGCGGCCGTCTGGTCACCGCCTTCCTGGAACAGTATTTCGGTCGTTACGTGGAGTACAACTTCACCGCCGACCTTGAAAACCAACTGGACGAAGTCTCCGGCGGTCATATCGACTGGCGCAAGGTGCTGGAGGATTTCTGGACGGCGTTCTCGGCCTCGGTCGAGGGCACCAAGGAATTGCGCATCTCGGACGTCATCGAGGCGCTGGATGCCGAACTGGGCGCCCATTTCTTCCCCGATACCGGCAGCGGCCACGATCCGCGCCTGTGCCCGACCTGCAATGCCGGACGGCTATCGCTCAAGCTGGGCAAGTTCGGTGCCTTCATCGGCTGCTCGAATTATCCCGAATGCCGCTTCACCCGGCCGCTGGGTGTGGGCGGCGAGGGCGACGCCCCGGCCGAGGCCATGGACGGCCCCAAGGAATTGGGGGCGCACCCGGTCAGCGGCGACATGGTCACCCTGCGCAAGGGGCCTTACGGCTGGTACGTTCAGTTGGGCGAGGGCACCAAGCCCAAGCGCGTATCGCTGTACAAGGGGCTGGAGCCCGGCGCGGTGACGCTGGAGATCGGCGTCAAACTGTTGGAACTGCCGCGCGAGGTGGGCACCCACCCCGAGACCCAGAAGAAGATTTCCGCCGGTGTCGGCCGTTTCGGTCCCTATCTGGTGCATGACGGCGTCTACAAGTCGCTGACCAAGGACGACGACGTCCTGACCATCGGCATGAACCGCGCCATGGAATTGCTGTCCCAGGCCCGCGCCAAGAAAGGCGCCGAGCCGCTGCGCACCCTGGGCGAACGTGCCGGCAAGCCGGTGACGGTGCATGAGGGTCGCTATGGCCCGTATGTGTCGTCCGACGGCATCCATGCCACCCTGCCCAAGGATGTGGAGCCCGGCACGGTGACGCTGGAGGAAGCCATCCGCCTGATCGACGCCAAGGCGGCCAAGGCCCCGGCCAAGCCCGCCCGCAAGGCCCCGGCCCGTAAGGCGGCGGCCAAGGCCGAGGACGGCGAAGCGGCGCCCGCCAAGAAGGCGGCGGCCAAAAAAGCCCCGGCCAAGAAGCCCGCCGCGAAAAAGGCCCCAGCCAAGAAGGCGGCGGCCAAGAAGAGCGCCGAATGATCCGTCACGCCGCCGCTTTGCTGTTCTGCATGGCGGCGGCCGTTCCGGTTTGGGCAAGCGAGGCCGACGACCGTCTTGCCGCCCTGGTGGCGCAGATGCGTGGCGGCGACACCGCCATCGATTACACCGCCCTGCGCGATGCCTATGCCCAGTCAGCGGGCTATGATCCCTATGGCGAAAAGGTCATGGACGATCACAAGGCCATGTTCGCCCGGCTGTCGGACGGCGATTGCCCGGCGGCATCCGATGCCGCCGGGCGCGTGCTGGAGGTGAATTACCTCCACGCCAGCGGCCATTTCATCCGCTGGGTCTGCGCCATGAAGGATGGGCACGAGCGGGACGGGCAGTTTCACCGCGCGGTACTGACCGGATTGATGAAATCGGTGACCGGCGGCCGCGACGGCCGCACGCCCGCCTCGGCGTTCTCGGTGGTCAGCGTGGACGAGGAATATGCGCTGTTGCGCTTCTTCCGCCTGCATCCCGGCCGCCAACAATTGGTGCATGCCGACGGTTCCCTGTTCGACCTGCTGGAATTCAGTGGCGATGACGGGCGGCGCGGTACCTGGCTGTTCAACATCGACCGGCCCCAGCGCTGGCTGGCGGGGCGTCTGGCGGACAAGAACCAGTAAGGATCAGGTCACCACGGCCAGCTGTGACGTGGCGGCGGGGCGCTTGGGCATGGCCGTCGGGGCGCAGACCGGGGCAGGGGCGCAGGGGGCGTGCCGTGGCGTGCTGCCCAGGGCGCGGCTGATGGTGCGCGACAGGGCGGTCAGGCGCTCCAGGTCGGCGAACGGCACCTTGCCGGGATTGCTCTCCAGCTTGTGGGCCAGGGTCAGGATTTCCGCCACCGGCCCGATATGCTGCTCGCTGGCGCTGCCGCGCATGCGCCGCATCATGTCTTCCGCCACCATGCACAGCTTCGCCACATGCGGAATCAACTCCGCCGGATCGATCGCGGCGTCGTCGCGGATGGTGGCGTGGATGTGGGTCACCTGCCAGTCGATCTGGACCGCATAGCGTTCGATCTTGATGCGGTTCAGGGTTATGGCGGTCTCGGCGATGGCGCGGCTCAGCCGGGTGCCGTCCAGGCTGGTGGCCTCGGCCCGGAAACGCAACGGGTTGGGTACTTCCAGCATGGGGGCGGAATGGGTTTCGAAGGCGCGGGCCTTGGTGCGGCGGTCGGGGCCGCCGTAATCATGGGTGACCACGAACGGCTTGCGGGTGCGGGTCAGTTTCTCGATGCGCAGGATCAACTGGTCGGGCTGCACCGGGGTCAGCACCAGATCGTCGGCGCCGGAATCGATGACCTTGCGGACGTAATCGGGCTCGGCGCTGGCCAGCAGGCTGATGACCACCACGAACGGGTTGGTGCCCAGGCGCTGGTTGCGCATCTCGCTGACCAGAAAGCCGGTGTCGTTGCCTTCCAGGGAACTGGCGGTGATCAAAAGATCAATGGCATCCTGGTCAATAAGGTCGTGAAGTTTAATGAAACTTCCGGTTTCATTGATGTTACGAAAGCCAATCGAGAACATCGCTCCACGCAAGCCAGCGCGAACCATCTGACTGTCGTCAGCGATCACCAGCCTTACATTTTCGAACGATTGCGCCAATATCCGCCCGCTTCTTTCAATTGGTGCGTGTCGTCTCGGCTGCGCTCTTCGGCGCCTTTCCACTCCAACCAAGGTAGGATGTGCATAATACAAAGTCCAGGGTCAAGGATCATCATCCGATTCGGCCATCCCGCCATGCGGCTGCCGCTTGCGGGGGACATCGGGCGGTCATATAGTTCGGCCCATCATGACCGAGCCGCGCTATCCGCACCGACATCTCCTTGGCATCCAGGGCCTGGGTCCGCTGGAGATCACCGCCATCCTGGATCTGGCCGACGGCTACGTCGCCCAGAACCGGTCCGACGACAAACGCAAGAACCTGCTGCACGGCTGTACGGTCGTGAACCTGTTCTTCGAGAACTCGACGCGCACGCGCACCAGTTTCGAGCTGGCGGGCAAGCGGCTGGGCGCCGACGTCATCAACATGCAGACCTCGGCCAGCTCGGTCGCCAAGGGCGAGACGCTGATCGATACCGCCATGACGCTGAACGCCATGCACCTGGACGTGCTGGTGGTGCGTCACCCCGATTCGGGCGCGGTCAAGCTGCTGTCCACCAAGGTCAATTGCGCGGTGATCAACGGCGGCGACGGCAGTCATGAACACCCGACCCAGGCGTTGCTGGACGCCCTGACCATCCGCCGCCGCAAAGGCCGCATCGAGGGGCTGACGGTCGCCATCTGCGGCGACGTGCTGCATTCGCGCGTCGCCCGATCGAACATCTATCTGCTGAACGCCATGGGCGCGCGGGTGCGGCTGATCGGCCCGCGCACGCTGATGCCGACCGACATCGCCCGCATGGGGGTCGAGGTCTTCCACGACATGCGCAAGGGTCTGGAGGACGTGGACGTGGTCATGATGCTGCGTATCCAGAACGAACGGATGAGCGGCAACTTCATTCCCTCGATCCGCGAGTACTTCCACTTCTTCGGCCTGGACCGGGAAAAGCTGACCCGCGCCAAGCCCGACGCGGTGATCATGCATCCCGGCCCCATGAACCGCGGCGTCGAGATCGATTCCGACGTGGCCGACGACGTGGAACGCTCGTTGATCCGCGAACAGGTGGAAATGGGCGTGGCCGTGCGCATGGCCTGTCTCGACCTGCTGACCCGCAACCTCGCCAACACGGGCGCCGTCTGATGCCGAACCGTTCTCAAGCCGGGCTGGTGGCCTATGTCAATGCCCGCCTGCTCGACCCCGCCAGCGGCCTGGATGCCAAGGGCGCCCTGCTGATCAATGGCGAATCCATCGCCGATGTCGGCCCCGGTCTGTTCCAGGGCGGTGTGCCCGACGGCATCGCCGTGGTGGATTGCCTGGGCCTGTGTCTGGCCCCCGGTCTGGTGGACATGCGCGTGCAACTGCGCGAACCGGGCGAGGAGCACAAGGAGACGCTGAAATCGGCGGGCGAGGCGGCGGTGGCCGGCGGCATCACCTCCATGGTCTGCCTGCCCAACACCGATCCGGTGATCGACGAAGTCGCCACGGTGGAATTCGTCGCCCGCCGTGCCCGTAAGAACGGGCTGGCCAAGGTCTATCCCTATGCCGCCGCCACCAAGGGCCTGGAAGGCAAGGAACTGTCCGAGATGGGCTTCCTGGCCGAGGCCGGTGCCCTGGCCTTCACCGACGGTACCCGTGCCATCGCCAACGCCCAGGTCATGCGCCGGGCGCTCAGCTATGCCGCCACCTTCGGCGCGCTGATCGTGCAGCACCCGGAAGAGCCGTCCCTGGCCTCGGGTGTGATGAACGGCGGCGAACTGGCCACCCGCCTGGGTCTGACCGGCATTCCCGAGCAGGCCGAAGTGATCATGCTGGAACGCGACATCCGGCTGGTGGAGATGACCGGCGGCCGTTATCACGCCGCCCATGTCAGCACCGCCGCCGGGCTGGAGATCATCGCCAAGGCCAAGGCGCGCGGCCTGCCGGTCACCTGCGATACCGCGCCGCCCTATTTCGCCCTGAACGAGCTGGAGGTGAAGGATTACCGCACCTTCGCCAAGCTGTCGCCGCCGCTGCGCACCGAGACCAACCGGCTGGCGGTGGTGCAGGCGCTGGAAGACGGGACGATCGACGCCATCGCCTCGGATCACGCGCCGCAGGACGCCGATTCCAAGCGCCAGACCTTCGCCCTGGCGGAATTCGGCGGTGCGGGCCTGGAAACCCTGCTGCCGGTGACGCTGGAACTGGTGCATAACGAGCACCTGAGCCTGTTGCAGGCGCTGCGGCTGGTGACCTCGGGTCCGGCCGGGGTGCTGGGCCTCAAGGCCGGGCGTCTCAAGGTCGGCGCCGCCGCCGATCTGGTGCTGTTCGACCCGTCCCGCGCCTGGGTGGTCGATCCCACCCAGTTCCGGGGCAAGTCCAAGAACTCGCCGTTCGACGGCCGCCCGGTTCAGGGTATGGTCGTGCGCACCGTGGTCGATGGCCGCACCGTTTACGATCGGAATGCCTGATATGATCGCCCTGGCCGCCGCCGCCATCGCCGGTTACCTGCTTGGTTCCATCCCCTTCGGATTGGTGCTGACCCGTCTGGCCGGTCTGGGCGATATCCGCCAGATCGGTTCGGGCAATATCGGCGCCACCAACGTGTTGCGTACTGGCCGCAAGGGACTGGCGCTGGCCACCCTGCTGCTGGACGGCGGCAAGGGTGCCATCGCCGTCGGGCTGGCGTGGCTGGCCCTGGGGGCGGGGGATGCCCCCCTGGTGGCCGGGTTCGCCGCCGTTCTTGGGCATAATTTCCCGGTCTGGCTGGGCTTCAAGGGCGGCAAGGGCGTCGCCACCACCTTCGGCACCTTGATCGCCGCCGCGTGGCCGGTGGGTATCGCCGCCTGCGTCACCTGGCTGGTGGTGGCCTTCGTCTTCCGCATCTCGTCGCTGTCGGCGCTGGTGGCGCTGGCCGCCGCACCGGTCTTCGCCTGGTTCCTGGTGGGGCCGCAGACGGCGGTGATGGCGTTGGGGTTGGCGATGTTGGGCTTCATCCGCCACAAGGCGAACATCCAGCGTTTGCTGAAGGGCGAGGAACCGAGGATCGGCGCGAAGAAGAAGGGGTGAAACCCGGATTATTCCGGGCTGGTGCGAATCGTTCTCATCCGCTATGTCTTTGGGGAAGGGCAGTAGCAAAATAGGGGCTAATTCCCATGCTGAGAGTTCTGGCTCCTTTGGGTGCTGCCGGCCTTCTGGTGGCACTGGCGGCGACCAATCCGCCGGAATCGGCGCATACCCGCGCCATGGTCGATCATGCGCGGGCCACTTGCGGTGACGCCCAGTTGCTCAAGGGTGTGTGCGGCGGTCTGGCATCGGTGGCCGCCGGTCTGTCCCTGCGTTACGAGGACCACCTGCTGTATTCCACCGCCGAATTGGGCAATACCCGCACCCTGGGCCTGTTCGGGCGGGTGATGGTGGTCAGCGAATAAGCGCCGGGGCGACGTCGCGCCGCCGCGCGGCGGCGCCGCCCAGCAACAGCAGCGGCGCCCCCAGCAGCACCACGCCGGACGCCATCAGCAGGGCCGGGCTCCAGCCGCCTTGCGCCGCCAGCCATGCCGCCAGCACCGGGCCGATGATCTGGCCGGTGCCGAACGCGGCGGTCAGCAGGCCCATGACCTTGGCGGCGCCCGCCGGGTTCAGGGTACGGCCGAAGGCCAGGCTCATGCCGACGATGCCCAGGAAGGTGCCGCCATACATCACCGCCCCGGCCAGCACCGCCGCCGGATGACTGGACAAGGCGGGCAGGGCGACGCCCACCGCCTGCACCACATGGCCGGTGACCAGAATTTTCAGATAGCCGTGACGCTCGGCCAGGAACGACCATGCCAGGGCCGAGGGCAGTGCCGCCAGACCCACCAGCACCCAGGACAGGTTGGCAAGGTCGGCGATGGCCGGTGTGGCGCGCACCACCGCCACCAGGAAAGTGCCGGTGACGATATAACCCAGTCCCTCGCAAAAATAGGCCGCCGCCAGCAGGCTCATGGGAAAGGCCGAGGACGGTGCCGCCGCTGCCGGTGCGGCGCCGCCGCGCGGATGGGCACCCGCCAGGATCGGCCACGCGACAAGTGTGCCCGCCACACCCAGGGCGGCGGTGACCAGCCACCCGGCGTTGGAGCCCAGAGCATTGACCACTCCCCCCACCACCAGCCCGGCCAGGATGATGCCCAGGCCAACGCCGCCGAAATGCAGGCCGCTCCAGCGGGCATGTCCAGCGGCGGTGAGCTGCGGAATGACCAGGGCCGAGGCCAACACGAAAATCCACGCCGAGGCGATGCCCGCCACCAGCCGCAGGCCGTTCCACACCAGTGGCGACGCGGTGACCGGCATCAGCACCAGCGTCGCCAGCAGCACCACGAACCCCAACCCCAACAGCCGGTGCCGCCCCAAATCGGTACGCACCGCACCCGCCCATAGGGCGCCGATCAGGTAGCCCACATTGTTGCTGGCCGCCAGCCAGCCGCTGCCCTGGGCGTCGAAGCCGTATTCCGCCTGCATCACCGGCAGGATGGGGGTAAAGGCGAAGCGCCCCAACCCCACCGCCACGGCGCAGGCCAGCATGCCGCCCACTAGGACGCGTCCGCTATGCGTGGACATGTTTCCTCCGGTTTTGCTTTTCCCCAGGATGGCGACAGCGTTGCTTCTGTTCCAGCGAATAATTATGCTTGTTGCGTTCTGAATAGGAGAACGCAGCCATGGATACCGCCGCCCTTCGGCTGTTCCGTGCCGTGGCCCGCGCCGGATCGGTGGGCGCGGCGGCGGAGCAGGTGCATTCGGTGCCGTCCAACGTCTCGGCGCGGGTCCGCAAGCTCGAGGACGAATTGGGGGCGCAATTGTTCCTGCGCGAGCCGCGCGGCATGCGCCTGACTCCGGCGGGGGGCGTGCTGCTGGATTACGCCGAACGCATCCTGGCCCTGACCGATGCCGCCCGCGACGCGGTGCGCGAGGCGGTGGGGGATGGCGGCGAATTACGGCTGGCCTCCATGGAGACCACCGCCGCCATCCGCTTGCCGCCCATCCTGGCCGAATTCCACCGCCGTCATCCCAAGGCGGCGCTGACCCTGTCCAGCGGGACCAGCGAGGGGCAGTTGCAGGCGGTGCTGGAGCGCCGCGCCGATCTGGCCTTCCTCGGCGGGCCGGTGCGGCATGAACGGGTGGTCGGCGGGCCGGTCTTCGTCGAGGAATTGGTGCTGGCGGTGCCCTATGGCATCACCTCGGTGGAGGAAGCCAATACCCGCGCCATGCTGGTTTTCCGCGCCGGTTGCGCCTATCGCGCCCGCACCGAGGCATGGCTACGCGACCGGGGCGAGCCGCCGCGTCGGATCATGGAATTCGGCACCCTGGATGGGCTCTTGGGCTGCGTCGCGGCGGGCATGGGGGTCAGCCTGTTGCCGCGCGCCGTGGTCGAACGCCCCCAGCATGCCGGGCAGATCGCCGCCTTGAGTATTGCGGGCGGGCGGGTGGAAACCTGGCTGATCCAGCACCGCGACACGGTGGAAACTGGTGCCGTGCGGGCGTTCAAGGCGCTGCTGGCCGAGATGTCGGCGCCCGCCGTGGCGGCGCAATAGGAGATGGAAAATGGATGACGCGGCTTTCATGCATCTGGCCTACCAACAGGCGCTGAAAAGCTATGACGAAGGCGGCCTGCCCATCGGCGCGGTGATGGTCGAGGACGGTCAAGTGGTCGCCGCCGGGCACAACCGCCGTGTCCAGGATGGCGACCCGGTGGCCCATGGCGAGATGGATTGCATCCGCAAGGCCGGGCGGCGCCCGCGCTACGACCGCGTCACCCTCTACACCACCCTCAGCCCCTGCATGATGTGCGCGGGCACCATCGTCCAGTTCGGCATCCGCCGCGTGGTGGTGGGCGAAGAACGGAACTTCAGCGGCAACGCCGATTTCCTGCGCTCGCGCGGGGTCGAGGTGGTGCTGCTGGACTCGCCCGAATGCATCGAGCTGATGGCCCGTTTCATCCGCGAACGCCCCGAGGTGTGGGACGAGGACATCGCCGGTAAGGACGGGGATTAGAGTTTCCGGAGTTTGCCTCCCCTCCTCATCGTCATTGCCGAGCTTGACCCACGGGGGGGCCGGGTTAGGTTTTCGCGGAGAGTGCCTGGGCGGGAATGCTGTGCCAGCAGACACGGATCACACGGATGCCCGCTTGCGCGGGCCACGGACGAGCACGGATTATCGTCGCGCCTGTGTGCGTACAACTCATTGATTGATAGGAAAATCGGTCGCCCTGGATGCGCTTGCGCGATCCGGGGCCATCGAGATGCCCCGGTTATGGATTCCGCTTTCGCGGGAATGCCCATTTATCCGTGTCCATCCGTGGCGGCGAAGCCGCATCCGTGCCATCCGTGTCTCTAGGCACGGCCTGAACGCGCCAAAGCCAAGCGGGCGGGGCGCTGCGCTGCGCCGCCAAGGCCTCAAGCCTTCCATGGACCCTCGGGTCAAGCCCGAGGGTGACGACCAAAGAGAGATGTTCCTGCCGGAACCGGACACATGCGAGGCAAGAAAAAGCCCCCGTCCGGGTGGACGGGGGCCAAGGTGGGGAGGAATGATCAGCCCTTGGGCGGGTTCGGGCCCCAATAGACCTTTTGTTCCCAGCACGGATAGGCGTTGTCGCCGTCGTATTCCTGGGCCTTGCGCTTGGGCTGGTTGGCATCCTCGGCCAGCACCTTCAGGTACTCGATGATGGCCATGCGCTCGTCATGCTTGAGGGCGCGGCCGATGATGCCGGTGCCGCTGCCGTCGGCGAAGACGTGGCCGGTGTTGCCGTTGCCGATGGTCGAGGTGTCGATGCGGGTGGCGCCCTTCAACTCGGTCGAGATATAGCCCAGCTTGACCGGGTCGTATTCGCGGTTGCCGTTCCAGAACACCGACGGACGCTCGCCCACCGGCGACAGCAGGTCGTAGACGCTGGGCACCGAGCCGTTGTGCAGATAGGGCGGGTTGGCCCAGATGCCGTCCAGCGGCCGCGACTTGTAGCCGCAGGTGCCGCGCACTTCGTTGGGCCAGCCGTAACCGTCGTATTCGGCCCGCTTGTCCTTGGGCACCGGCGGGGTGCCGTGCTCGTACTGGAACTGCTTGACCTGCTCGGTCACCACGAACAGGCCCTCGCCAGCGCTGATCGGCTGGGCGATGCCCAGGCTGGTGGCGTCGTAGGTGCGGTTCAGGAAGTTGGTCAGCAGGGTGGAATCGGTCCCCACCACCTTGACGTCGATCACCGGCACCTGCAGGAAGGTGACGCCCGGCCAGTCCTTGCGGGCGAACGGACGCGGCGCGTGGCACCCGGCGCACAATTCGTCATACAACGGCTTGCCCTTGGTGTAGGCCAGGACATTGTCCACGGCGGGCAGTTCCTTGGGCCACACCGGCGCCTTCAGCTTGCGCAGGTTCAGTTCGGTGGCATGCAGGTCGTGCACCGGGATCGAGGTCATCCATACCGACGGCGCGGGCGGGGTCAGGCCCGCCGCGTTGACGAAATTGGTGGCGGCCTTGACGCCCAGCGACTCACCGACGTTGCGGATCATGGGCTGACGCACCGAGCCGTTGTACTGCACCCAGTCGAAATAAGGCGCGTCCCAGATGTGCGGCAGGCGCACCGGGGCGGTGCCCGGCTTCTTGTTGGCCTGATAATGCAAATCGTCACCCAGCAGGGTGTTGGCGATGCGTTGCAACGCGTCCAGGCGGCCGAAGCCTTCCTCGACCGGATAGATGTTGTGCAGGGCCTCGTAGCCGCCCTGGTTGATGGCGGCTTCCTTGGCGACGTTGAAGGCGATCTGCAGCTGGTTCTTGGTCTCGGCGCCGTATTTTTCGCCCAGCACGCGGCGGGCGAAGCGGTCGAACTTCTCGTCCTGGATGGCGGTCGCCATCACTGACTTGCCGATGGTGGTGGTCAGCAGCGCCGCGTTGGGCAGACCGCCGCCGCCGTCGATGCGGATGCCGACGCCCTTGTAATTGACCTGGCCGGTATGGCAGGCGGCGCAGCCCATGCCCATGGTTTCGACGCCGTTCAGCATGAAGGGGGTGAAGCCCACCGGGTACTGCCCCTCGGGCACGTCATCCACCAGGAAGCCGAAGCGCGACAGATACGAGCGGTCCGAGATCAGGCCGGTGCCCTCGGGCTCCTCCAACGCCTTGAACCACGCCACCGGCAGCATCACCGTGCCCTGCTGGCGCCAGTAATAATCCTCGCGCATCTTCTTGTCCCAGCCGGGGCTGGCATAGACCACGCTGCCGACCTTCTGCTCGGGCGGCAAGGTCGGGTTGCAGGCGGCCAATACCGCCGTCACGGCCACCACCAGTGCGGCGCCAAAAGATCGTTTCATGTTCCCCCCATCGAAGAATGGTTGCGCCGAACCGTCCATCGGCGCGCTGGGGAATGATACGGTCCACAACTTAAAAGGTAAATCGGGTGAATGCCCTGTCGTAATGATGGGCTGCGCGTGGTCCAGGGATTTTCGCGCATGTCTGCCAGCCGCGGCAACCAGTGGCGCTGTGCGTAATAAGAGCATAGGCTTTGAGGATGAATCCGGCGTGGAGGAGAGCCATGCGCGACGCCTCGTCTCCGAACACCAAGGTTCTGATGGTGGAAGACAATCCGGGCGACGCCCGGCTGGTCCAGGTGCTGCTGGCGGAAGTGGGCGGGTTCGATCTGGCCTGGAAGCAGGACCTGCACGAGGCCGCCCTGTGGCTGGCCGACAATATCCCCGACGCGGTGCTGCTGGATTTGTCGCTGCCCGACTCCCAGGGAGTGGCCACCATCGACGCCATGCGCAAACTGCATCCCGACCTGCCGGTGGTGGTGTTCACCGGCCTTAACGACGAGGCGGTGGGGGTGGCGGCGGTCAAACGCGGCTGCCAGGATTATCTGGTCAAGGGCCAAGGCGACGGCCAGTTGATCGGTCGCACCATCACCTACGCGGTCGAACGCAAGGCCATCGAGATGGAGCGCCAGCAATCAGCGGAACGCATGAAGCGGGTGCTGTTGCAGACGGTCAAGGCGGTGTCGCTGACCCTGGAAATGCGCGATCCCTATACCGCCGGTCACCAGCGCCGGGTGGCACAACTGGCCTCGGCCATCGGCGAGCGCCTGGGCCTGCCGCCCGATCAGCTCGAGGGGTTGCACACCGGCGCGCTGATCCACGATCTGGGCAAGATCAACGTGCCGTCCGATTTCCTGTCGCGGCCGGGCAAGCTGTCCGACGCCGCCTTCGGCGTCATCAAATCGCACCCGGACGTGGGCGCCGAGATCGTCGAGGGCATCGATTTCCCGTGGCCCATATCGGTCATGATCCGCCAGCATCACGAACGGCTGGACGGCAGCGGCTATCCCGGCGGCCTGCGCGGAGACCAGATCATTCTGGAAGCGCGCATCCTGGCGGTGGCCGACGTGGTCGAAGCCATCAGCAGCCACCGCCCCTACCGCCCGTCCCTGGGTCTGGATGCCGCCTTGCGCGAAATCCAGGACCGGGCGGGCAGCGCCTATGACCCGGCGGTGGTCGAGGCCTGTCTGGCTGTCATCCGCGACAACGGCAACGCGGTGTTCCGCGACGACACCGATCTGCCGATGGTGATGTGAGGGGGCGTCAGCATCGCCAATAGCGGCCATCCTGCTGGCGGGCGTGGCCCATGGCGGCCAGGGTCGCCAACACCTCGGCGACACGGTCGCGGCGGGCGCCGCGGAAGGTTCCGGCGATGGCCGACGGTTCCGCCGGGGCGGGCAGGCGGTTGAGGCGCAGACGGATGGCGCTGACCTGATCCAGCAAGGCGCTGGGCCAGGCCTCCTTGGCGATGGCCCGCGCCGCCAGGGGGAGAGACTCTCCTTTTTCCTCTCCGGTGGGGCGGGGGCCTGCGGTGGGGGCCTGATATTCCGGCCGCAGCCATGCCACCTGTCCCCGCCGTTCCTCCTCGGCCCGCTGACGGTTCAGCCGCACCAGCCGCTCCAGAATTTCCGCCACCGGCAAATCGGGCGCCCAGCCATAGGCATCGGCCACCGCCAGATCCAGTTGGTCATGGATGGCGGCCAGGGTGGCGACCAGACCTCGGTCGTGCACATCGCGTTCGGCGGGGCTGAGGGTTTGGCGGGTACGCAGCTTCTCCACCACGTTGTAAAGTCCGGTCAGGGTCAGGTCGGGATGCTCGGCCAGACGTGCCTTGCGGAACCCGTCCAATTCCTCGCCCAACGCCCGCACCGCCGCCACCTCGCGCGGCGCCGCCAGGGGAAAGGGGAAGGTGTCGAAACACAGGGTCTTGTTGTAGACGGGATCATTGCCCACCCCCATTCTACCCCCTGCCACGAAAGCCCAAGCCACGTGGGTGCGGCTGGACAGCACCCCCAAATGCAGGGCGTCCTCGCTGGCGATGGCGACCAGCTTGTTGTCGGGCAGGATGGCGATGTCGAGGAAGCAGAACAGCCGGTGCTTGGCGGTTTCCACCGTGGCGATGTAGCGGGGTAATCCGGCCAGGGCCGGGCGCAAGTCGCGCCGAGGTTCACCGAACACCCACCATACGTCACGATAGCTTGCCCGATTATTGACCGCCCGTTCCGGCCAGACCGTTTCCCGAAGGTGCTGGAAGACGGTGGGGAAGTTCCGGCGGATTTCATCTTCGGCCAAGCCGAACAGATCGATGACCATGGCGCCGCGGGAGCGGCCGGTGAGGTCGCGGCCGTTGAGATAGGGACGGATATGCCGTTCCAGTCCCGGAACGCTGCCCAACCCCAGTGCGGTCGCCTGCTGCGGTGTGACGATGAAACCGGCGCCGTGCAGTTTCACGCCGGCTGAACTCAGACCGACATTCGCCGCCAGTTTGCGGGCGGTGCTGACTTCGGCGCCGATGGTCAGGTCGGGCTGGATGCGGCCAACGCGTTCCGACAATTGTACCTCGGCGGCGTCGGTGGCGCCGGGGGCTTCGGCGGTCAGGGTCGCCAGGATGCCATCATGTTCGCCCGCTTCCGCCACCGTCATGGCGATGCGTACCGCCGCCGCTTGCCGCAATGCCTCGCTGTCGGCATCGCGCAGGGTCTTGACCCAGGGATGGTCGGGAATGGCGAGAATCAGCGACAGTGGCGGCCGGGCCGTCAGATGGTGGGCGATCACCCGGCGGTTGAAGGCCTGGGTGATGGAATTGGTGGTGATGAAGCCCATCCGCCGGGTGCGGCCGTCGCGCACCCTGTCCGCCGCCAGATGCCACCAATACATGACCAGATCGGCGGAATCGGGCACCGCCGGATAGGCGGCGCGCAAGGCGGCGGCATAGCCGTCGCCCAGGCGCTGGCGCAAATCCTTGCCACCGATGAACGGCGGGTTGCCGACGATGAAATGGGCCTCGGGCCATGCGGCGGGGCGCGGATTTGTGTAGCGGTACAGCGTCACCCGGCATTCGGCGGCGGGGATCTCGCGGCCGGTGGTCAGGTCCAGGGTCATGCTTTCGCCGTCCCAGCGGGTGACCGGGTGGCCGTCGGCATCCAGCTCGGCATGGCGGCCGTCCCAGGCCAGCACGGCGTCGCGGTGCTCGATGGTATGGAAGTTCCGCAGCACCGGTTCGGCGGGCATGACCCGGCCACGGGTGCGGAAATGCCATTGCAGGTAACCGATCCACAGCACCAGTTCGGCGATGGCGACGGCGCGCTCGTTCTTTTCGATGCCCAGGAACTGGCGGGGATCGACGGTGTGGGTGTCCAGTTCCAGCACCTGCTGGTTCTCGCCCAGTTCGGTGGACAGGAAATCGGCGACCTCGCCTTCCAGCCGTTTCATGTGCTCCAGCGCCACGTACAGGAAATTGCCGGTACCGCAGGCCGGGTCCAGCACCCGCACCGCGCACAGGCGGCGGTGAAAGGCCTGCACTTGCCCGACTGCGCCGGGACGGTCGCTCAACAGGGCGGCGGCCTTGACCGCCTTCCAATCCTCGCGCAGGGGCTCGATGACCGTGGTCAGCACCAGCCGCTCCACATAGGCGCGCGGCGTGTAATGCGCCCCCAATCCGCGCCGCATGGCGGGCGTCAGGGCGCGTTCCAGCAGCGTGCCGAAGATGGCGGGATCCACGTCCTGCCACTGGGCGCGGGCCGCCTCCAGCAGGCGTTTGATCTGATAGGCGTCCAGGTCCAGGGCCGAGGCCTCGGCGAACAGGCCGCCGTTGAAGCGGCGCAATTGCGCCTCCAGCACCAGCGAATGGCCGCCCTTGTCCATGGTGCGCCAGATTTCCTCGACCCCCGGCCGGAAGGCGGCGGGGTTGTTCAGCCATTGCTCCAGCTTGCGGCGGAAACAATCCTGGGCCAGCAAACCCACATCCTCGGCGAACATGGTGAACAGACAACGCATCAGGAACATGGCGACGCGGTCGGCGGTGTGGTGTTCCTCCAGTGCCTTGGCCAATTCCGCCAATTGCATGGCGATGGCGCGGGTGACGCGGGCGGTCTGGCGGGCTGGGTCCAGGGACAGCGGGTGCTGCCACACCTGGCGCAGCCGATCGCGCACCGTGTCGTTGCGCAGGTCGGCCAGGGCAATGCGGAAAGACCTTGTGTCGGGAAAGTGGGTGTAGTGTTTGCCGGTCAGCGAGAAATCGGCGAACAATTCGATGACGTTGCCGATATCGACCACGATCAGGAAGGGCGGCCATCCTTCCTCGCGGCCGATGGCGTCGGCGTAATCGGCGGCCTGTTCGCGCGCTTTGACCATGCCCGCATTCCAGCTGCGGCCGCCATGGGTCGGCGGGGCGGGCAGGTTGGGAAGATCCGGCTGGCCGTCGCCAGCGGTGGCCGCCAGCTTCTTGGCCTCCAGGACGAAGCAACCGCGCTTATAGCAATCCATGCGGCCGTGGGGTTGCTGCCCCTCTCCGACCCAGCGGAAGGTCACCCGGCGCTCGAAGACATAGCCGTTATGGCGGTTGTCGCGCACTGCAGGCCGGGGCGGTTCCACGTCCAGCACCCGGCACAGATCGGCGACGAAGGATTGAGCGTTGGCGAATTCGGACCCGTCGGCTTCCGCCCATTTGGCGATGAAGTCGTCGGCTGTGATGGTGGCGGCCATACCCTCTCCCTCCTGGACCGGGGGGAGAGGGTATGTACATAACTTTAACTAGAAATGAATCTGCTTATGTATACATTTACGCGACAAGAAGGCTGCGCGCCGGCAGCATGTCGTGCAGCACCCACGAGCGGTGGGCGTTGGCGGCCAGATGGAAGCGGCAGGCGTGATGCTCCAACGCCTGGTCGGCGTTGACCTTGCCGTCGGCATTGGCCAGCCACTTGCTCCACTCGTCGCCCAGATAGGGCGGGATTTCCTCGGGGGCCGCGAACAATTCGCCGTCACGCGCCGCCTTGCGCCACGCTTCGGCACGGGCGTCGGAACCGCCTTGCAGGCGCAGGATGCGGTCCACCACCGGACGGATGTCGGCGAAGGGGCGGGCGGTGCCATCGGCGAATTCGGTCCGTTCGCCCAGCACCTGGGTGAAGAAATCGTGCAGCGCGGCGCAGGCCTCCATGAAGCTGGCCGGATTGTCGCGTTGGGCGATTTCCGACGATTCATAGCGGAAGCCCCAGACCAGATAGGGCAGGTCGGGATAGGTGGCGACGCCGCCATGGCCCAGGGCACCGGTGACGCCCTCGGCGAACAGGCTTTTCACCCCGGCGGTGAAGGATGTCCACCAATTGGGCCGTTCCACCGCGTCGCGCAGCAACGGCACCTTGGCGGTGAAGCGCTTGACGAATTCCTGGCGTTTGTTGTTCAGGAATTCCACCAGCTCCGGGTTGGCACCGGGAAACTTGAAGCTGTCCGCCGCCACCTTGTTGTTGCGCGAGCTGACGCCCGCGAAGCCGTAATGGGAAAAGGTGTCGGCGAAGACATGGGCGGTGATGCCCACACGCTCCAGCGCCAGCGGGTCAAGGGCGGCGCGGCCGACCACATGTTCGATCATGAAGCGCGCGGGCTCGCTGTCCTTGCGGCACTTCAGCAATTCCTCGTATTCGGCATTGCCGTTGGCGCCGGGTTCGTTGCCGGGCAGGAAATGGAACGGCACCCAGACGTTGCGCTGGTCGTCGGGCTGGATGTTCTTGATCTCGTCGGCCACATGGTGGGCGGTGGGGACGCGGGCCAGCCGGGCGCCGTCGCTGAACACGACCGGGCGGGTCGCCACATTGTCATCCACATATTGGGCGCAGCTTGCCGCCACCTGGGCGGCGTCGCGCGACATCCCGGCGGCCCGCGCCATGCAATACGTCCCGTAATAGTGCATATCGATCTGCATGGGTTCCCCTCCCTGTTGCCAGTACGAGGGGATGGTATTGCATAATTACCGGGCTATACAGTTTTAAGTTGCTTTTCGGAAAGTTTTGCCACGAACGCGATGGTGTATTCCCTGAGACGGCAAGATTGCTCCGTCAGGGCGCTGATACCGCGCCGGGTGGTGTCGGCGCATTTCTCGGTGGTCTCCACCACGTCGCGGACCTGGGTGATGCCGTCCGATGCCAGCCGGGTGCTGTTGGCGGCATTATTGACGCTTTCGGCGATGGTGCGGGTGGCGGCGGTCTGTTCCTCGATGGCGGCGGCGATGGCGCCGGTGGCCTGATCCAGGCTGCCGATGGTTCCGGTGACCTGGCGGATCGAGGCGGCGGTGGCGGTGGCCGACAAGCGGACTTCATCCACCAATCGGGTGATGTCCTCGGTGGCCTTGGCGGTCTGGTTGGCCAGATGTTTGACCTCGCCCGCCACCACGGCGAAGCCCTTGCCTGCCTCGCCTGCCCGTGCCGCCTCGATGGTGGCGTTCAGCGCCAGCATATTGGTCTGTGCCGCCACGTCGCTGATCAGCTTCACCGCCGAGCCGATGCGGTTGGCGCATTCGGTCAGGCTGCGCGCCTGCTCGTCGGCGGCGTGGCCGTTTTCCAGGGCACTGGCCGAAACCGACACCTGCCGCGCCAGATGGCCGGAAATTTCCTGGATGGCCACCGACATTTCCTCGATGGCCGAAGCGACCGTCTGGACGCTGGCATTGGTGCTGCACGACGCCTCGGCCACGGTCGCGGCCTGCTGTGCCGCCGTGCTGGCGGCCTCGTGCATCTCTTGGGCGCCGCCGTCGATGTGGGCGGCGCCGTTGCGCAAATCGTCGATCAGGGACACCACCGAACCTTCGAAATCGTGGCTGAGGTGGTCGATGAAAGCCTGATGGCGGGCTTGTTCCTCGTCCAGGTAAACCGAAAGCGCCAGATCGATATCCAGCAGCACCGCACGGGTGATGGCGGAATGGACTTCCTCCAGCGATGCCTTGCCGCGCCGGTTCAGCCAGTTGCCGCCATAATGCCGGGTAGCCAGGGCCAGCAATTGGGCCAGGGCCAGGGAATAGCCGCCGATATACCAGCGCGGCTCCAATCCGATGCGGCTGTGTGCTTTGCCGATCTCACGAACCGATCGGTAGTAATCGTCGTCGAATTTCGCGGAGAAGAGGTTGAGCCAGTGCCGCTTTTGCGCGGCGCGGGCGTGTTCCGCATGCTGCGGATTTTTGAACATTGCGGCAAGTTTTGGTGTGGTCATGACGCAGGCGTAGAAATTTTTCAGAATTTCGTCGATGCCGCCTTCGACAATGTGGGCGAAATTTCTAAGAATTGATCTTTCTGTTTCATTTATTTTTACAAATTGGAGGCGATCATTTACATCTGACATCGGGTGCCTCCGGTAAAATCGGCGGTTTATGTACTGTTAGATAGTGCCTTTTTTACTTTCAAAGCAATACCATTTTCATAGTACTTTAGTGTCATGCATATCCTTCGTTAGTCAGAGAAAAGGGGCCGTGCATGCACGGCCCCTCGGGTCAACAACTTATATCGGCGGATATCGGCGGAAGGGTCAGGCCATGGCCTCGCCCTTGATCGCCTTGTCCAGCAGGGCGATGGTGTTGGCGACGCCGTACAGCTTGATGAAGCTGCCCATGCGCGGCCCCTGGTCCTGGCCCAGCAGCACCTCGTAGCAGGCCTTGAACCACGCCTTCAGTTCGGGGAAGGCGTCGCGCTTGCCGATCTCGTAGACGGCGTTTTGCAATTCCTCGGCCGAGGCATCGGAGCCCGCGGCCTCCAGCTTGGCCTTGAGGTCGGTGAAGGCCTGCACCTCGTCGGTGGTGGCGGCGCGGTACTTCTTCGCGGGCTTGACGAAATCCTGGTAGTAGGCGACGGCACCCGTCACCAGCTTGTCCAGGATCGGCGCGGTTTCCGGGCTGGCGCCGGGGGCGTAGCGCTGGATGAAGCCCCACAGCACCGCCTTGTCGTCGGAATTACACACGCTGGCCAGGTTCAGCAGGATGCTGAACGACAGATGCGCCTCTTCCTTGGGCGGCTGGCCGTTGTGGATGTGCCATGCCGGATTGTCCAGGCGCTTGCCCGGCTCCTCGTTCTCGAACTTGCCGAGATAGGTCAGGTAATCATCCACCGAGCGCGGAATCACGTCGAAATACAGGCGCTTGGCCGCCTTGGGCTTCTGGTACATGAACAGCGCCAGGCTGGCGTCGGGGGCGTATTTCAGCCAATCCTCGACCGCCAGGCCGTTGCCCTTGGACTTGCTGATCTTCTGGCCCTTGTCGTCCAGGAACAGTTCATAGGTCAGGTTCATGGGCGGGGTGCCGCCCAGGATACGGCAGATGCGGCCCGACAGTTCCACCGACGGGATCAAATCCTTGCCGCTCATTTCGTAATCGACGCCCAGGGCGTACCAGCGCATGGCCCAATCGGCCTTCCACTGCATCTTGCAATGGGCGCCGGTGACCGGGGTTTCGATCAGCTTGCCGTCTTCGCGCCTGTAGACGATGGTGCCCGCCTTGACGTCCTTCTCGACCACCGGCACCTGCAATACGATGCCGGTTTCCGGGCACACCGGCAGGAACGGCGAATAGGTGGCGCGGCGTTCCTCGCCCAACGTCGGCAGGATGACGTTGATGACGTCATCGTAGCATTCCAGGATGCGCAGCTTGGCGGCGTCGAACTTGCCGGTCTTGTACCATTCGGTGGCCGACTGGAATTCGTATTCGAAACCGAAAGTGTCCAGGAAGCTGCGCAGGCGGGCGTTGTTGTGGGCGCCGAAGCTGTCATGGGTGCCGAACGGGTCGGGCACCTGGGTCAGCGGCTTGCCCAGATGCGGGCGCACGATCTCGGGGTTCGGGATGTTGTCCGGAACCTTGCGCAGGCCGTCCATGTCGTCGGAAAAGGCGAACAGCTTGGTCGGCAGCTCGGGCGCCAGAACCTTCAGCGCGTTGCGCACCATGGTGGTGCGCGCCACCTCGCCGAAGGTGCCGATATGCGGCAGGCCCGACGGGCCGTAGCCGGTCTCGAACAGCACGAAACCCTTGTCCGGGGTTTTGCCTTTCAGACGCTCGTCCAGCAGGGCCTTGGCTTCCTGGAACGGCCAGGCGGTGGCGTTGCGGGCGAGGTCGGAAAGGTCGGACATGATCAGGGTACTCTGACGATGTGGAAAAGAGCGGAACCGTAGTCCCCGCCAGCCCCTTTCGTCAATCGTCCAGGACCATCAGCAGGCTGTCCTCGGTCACCGAATCGGCGTTCCTGACCATGATCTCGCGCACGGTTCCGGCACGCGGCGCCGGGATTTCGATGGTGGTCTTGTTGGTTTCGACCTCGGCCAGGATGTCGTCTTCCTCGACCGTATCGCCGACCCGTACCAGCACGGCGGCGACGAACACGTCCAGCTTGTCGTCGGCGGTGAAGCAGGCGCCGCACGGTTCGGCGCATTCCGGGAATTTGGGAACGCGGATTTCGATCAAGGGGACCCCGCCATCAAATCGTCATCCCGATGATGACGGATTCGGTGGGGGCTTCAACCACTGGTGTTTTGTGGGTTTCAGGCCGGATATTCCGACACTTCGATCAGATTGCCGTCGGGGTCGCGGAAATAGACCGAAATGATGGGGCCGGTGGCGCCGGTGCGTGGCACCGGGCCTTCCTCGATGCTCACGCCCTGGGTGCGCAGATGGGCGATGACGGCGTCCAGCGGCACGCCCGCGATCAGGCACAGATCGGCCGAGCCGGGCACGGGGCGCGCCGCCTTGGGCTCGAACTCGCGCCCGGCTTGGTGCAGGTTGATCTTCTGGGCGCCGAAGGCCAGGGCCTTGCGCCCGGCGCCGAACGTGACCTCGGCCATGCCCAGCACCCGGACATAGAAGTCGCAGGTGGCGGCGATGTCGGCGACAGTCAGTACCAGATGGTCGAGGCGCAGGATGTTCATGACGGGGCTCCTCAGGCGCGGATCGCCAGCACCGCGGCGGTCAGGATCAACATGATGCCGAACAGGCGGCGTAGGGTACGTTCGGAAAAGGCATGGGCCACGGCCACTCCGGCCGAGACGGTGCCGACCCCGCCCACGGCCAGGGCGATGCCGATCGGCCAATCGACGCTTTGGTGGCGGGCGTATCCGGCCAAGGCGGCGACCGAGGCCGGGGTGACCAGGGCCAGCGAGATGGCCTGCGCCGCCCGCTGTCCCAGCCCGAACAGGCCGGTGAGCAGCGGCGTCGCCACCAATCCGCCGCCGATCCCCATCAGCCCCATGCTGCCGCCCCCGGCCAACCCGACCAGCGGCAGCAGGCGGCGCGGCAGACGGGCGGGCGAGGGGGGCTCGGAACGCCCCGGCAATTGCAGCAGGCCCAGCACCACCAGGAACACGCAGAACAGGATGCGCAGCAGATGCGGGTCCAGCCGGTTGGCCAGCAGGGCGGCGCCCCAGGTGATTGCAGTCGCCACTACGGCGACGGTCAACGCCTCGCGCCCCAGGCCCTCGGGGTTGCGGCGGGCGTAGCGCCACCACGCCACCAGCAGGTTGGGCGCCATCATCACCAGGGCGGTGCCCTGGGCGGTGGCCTGCTCCATGCCGCCCGCCAGGATCAGGATGGGAATGGCGATGATGCCGCCACCGATGCCGAAGATGCCGCCGAAAAAGCCCAATGCGGCGCCCAGCGCCAGCGATCCCAACAAGGTAAGCATCAGATCCATGACTGCGTGCCGCGAAAGGTGAGTGCTGGTGTGACCATATTGTTATCCATGGCACCGTTAAATGACGCTATGATCCCGGCACTCGTGCTTCAGGCGCAATAATCCCATGGATGCCACCTCGGACCTTGCCTTTTTCGTCACCCTGGCCCGTCACCCCACCCTGGCGGCCACGGCGCTGGAATTGGGTATCACCGCCCCCGCGGTCAGCCGCCGTCTGGCGGCGCTGGAGGCGCGGCTGGGCGTGCGCCTGCTCAACCGCACCACGCGGCGGCAAAGCCTGACCGCCGAGGGCGAGCGTTATCTGGAGGAAGGGCGGCGCATCCTGGGCGACCTGGAACAGCTGGAACGCGCCCTGACCGCCAGCGGCGAGGCGCCGCGCGGCCTGTTGCGGGTCAATGCCGGGATCGGCTTCGGCCGCCGCCATGTGGGACCGGCGGTGGCCGATTTCGCCCGGCTGTATCCCGAGGTGGAAATCATCCTGACCCTGACCGACAAGCCGCTGGATCTGGCGGCGGAAGGCATCGACATCTGTATCCGGCTGGGATTGGGCAACGACAACGGCCAGGTGGTGCGCAAGATCGCCGCCAACCGCCGTTATCTCTGTGCCGCGCCATCCTATCTGGCCGCCCATCCGCCGCCGCAGACGCCGGGCGACCTGTTGGACCATCACTGCATCGTCATCCGCGAGTATTTCGGCACCTACAACAACTGGCCGCTGACCTCGGGCAACGCCCAGCAGAGTGTCAAGGTGTCGGGGCGCCTTGCCACCAATCACGGCGAGGTGGCGGCGGATTGGGCGCTGGCCGGGCACGGCATCATCCTGCGCTCGCAATGGGACGTGGCGTCCTATTTGCGTTCGGGTGAACTGGTGCGGGTGCTGCCCGATTGGTCGGGGGTGGACGCCAACATCTATGCCACCTATCTGCGCCGCCATAATCTGTCGGCCAAGGTCCGCGTCTTCCTGGACTTCCTGGCCGACCGCTTCGCCGAACAGCGCCGCCCCGATGCCGGGTGGTGACGGGCGGTGGATCGAGGCCACCGCCCTGCGCTGACATTTCAGTCCGGGTGGAGCTGCGCGCCGACGCGCTGATGCAGGCGGGTGGCGACGCGGATCGCCGTCAGCTGTTCCGGTGGAGTCCGCAGTTCCAACGCGGTGATGGCGGCGTAGATGTCCGTCGTGATCTGGGCAATGGTGGCAGGGGAGGGATGGTCCTCGCCCGTGCTCCGGGGTTCCAGGACGTGTTCGATAATCCGTCGCAGCAAGTCTTCGTCAATCGGTGCGGCATCGACCGCCGAAGGCGCCTCTTGGCCGGTGGCCAACCATTCCAGACTGACCCCGCTGGCCCTGGCCAGTGCCAGTGCCTTGTCCAGGCGCGGAATGGTTCCTGCGAGGTATTGCCGGATGGAGCCCTCCGAGATTCCACATTTTTGTGCGAAAGCGCTCGCACTTCCACCATTGATAAGCATTAAAATGCGAGACGCGAAGCTGTTCTTCTGCATATGATGTTTCATTCGCATCCCCCTTTCAGTGGTGAACGTGTGCCTTGCCGCAGGTCAGCCTGTGCCTCTGGCCGGGCGGTGCGCGTTACGGGCGGATGGGGGGTGGCTTATCCACCACTTCGTACAATTATTCTTGAAACTACGTATTTTTGTGCGTAGCATTTGCCGCGCTGGTGAGAGGGAGGCCACAGGGCTTTCCTTTAGCGGAGCAGGTGCGTCAGAACGGGTCGGGACGGCAATCACCAGAAGCCGATGCGAGCCCAAGGCGTACATCAACGTTCTCCGCTTTGAACAGAGCGGCCATTCTCCTGAGATCTGTGCGAGCCGGACAGGTCTCGGCTGTGTGTATTGGGGTGGGTGGATCAATCCGGTTCCGTAGATCGCGTTCTCCTCCGTCCTCCATGTTATTCACTTCCCTTCTATATGGGCGCGTTTGAATTTCGATTCCAGCGAGATGCGGCCCGCCCTCAAGAAGTCCCATCGGTTGTTTCCCCCTCCGTCACTACCGGATCACGCGTTGCGGGTGATGAGGGAGGCTGTCGATAGGCGGAGAGTGGAAGGTTGACAGTGGCAATTTGTAGGTAAAAATACATACGGACAAAAGTAAATCGCTCGTGTTTGCGGGAACAAAAAGTGAACTTTTAATAAAAATTATCGCCGAAATGTATGCATCTTACATAATGGTAACCTGAAGTTTATTTTTGCTCTGCATCTCGAATACGTCCGTAAGTATAATACTGACGTCATTGACTCATCGACATGGGTACGGAATCCTTTCGTGGACATCGCGTTCTTGCGAAGCGAAAGGACACGGGATGAGCACATCGACCGCACGCACCGTTGTGGCACTGAGCGGAGATCTGACGATCTCGCGGTCCGAGGAATTGCGCGAATGCCTGCTCGCGGGCTTTTCCGCCGGAATGGCCGTTCACGTGGATTGCTCCGCTGCCCTTTCCGCCGATGTCAGCTTCCTGCAACTCATCGTCGCCGCGCGGGCCAGTGCCGCCCGGCGCGGCGTGGGCCTGACCGTGGCGGCTCCGCCGGACGGCCCGGTCGCGGCCGCCGCGCGGGCGGCGGGCATGGCGCCGCTCGAATCGTCCTCCGGAAAGGAATGACCCATGGCAAAGACAGTTCTCAGCGTCGACGATTCGGCCAGCATGCGGCAGATGGTCAAACTGGCGCTTTCCGGGGCCGGTTACGCCGTGGTCGAGGCCTGTGACGGCCGCGACGGCCTGGCCAAGGCGCAGGCACAGGCGGGTGGGATCCACATGGTGCTGACCGACCTGAACATGCCCAACATGGACGGGCTGTCGCTGATCCGCGAATTGCGCAAGCTGCCCGCCTACAAGGGTGTGCCCATCATCTTCCTGACCACCGAATCGGACGAGGCCAAGAAGACCGAAGCGCGGGCGGCCGGGGCGACGGCCTGGATCGTCAAACCGTTCCAGGAAAGTCAGTTGCTTGGTGTCGTAAAGAAGGTTCTGGGGTGATGGCGGGCGGCCCAGACCCCGTTCAGACCTTCCTGGAAGAAGCGGCCGACCTGCTGCTGGAACTGGAAGGCGCCCTGCTCAGCCTGGAAGAGGCGCCGGACGAGCGCGCCCTTCTGGATACCGCCTTCCGTGCCCTGCATACCATCAAGGGCTCGGGGTCCATGTTCGGGTTCGAGGCCGCCGCCGCCTTCACCCATCACCTGGAAAATGCCTTCGACCGGGTGCGCAAGGGCCAGATCGCGCCAACGTCGGCGTTGATCGGCCTTGCCCTTGAGGCCAAGGATCATATCCGCACCCTGATCGAGGCTCCGGCCCAGGCGGATACCGCGCTGGGTGACCGCCTGTTGGCTCGGGTCGAACAGATCGTCGGCGGGGGAGGCCCCTCGGCTGGGGCGCCGCCGCCCGCCGCTGCGGCGCCCGTCCGGGACGACGTGTCGGTCACTTGGCGTTTCCGCTTCCGGTTGGCGCCCGATGCCATGGTGATGGGCACCAACCCGCTGTTGCTGCTGGAGGAAATCCGCACCCTCGGTTCGGGCGAGATCGTGGCGCTGGGCGACATGGTGCCGCCGCTGGAGGAAATGGACCCCAATCGCTGCTATCTGGCCTGGGACGTGGTCCTGACCACCACCCAGCCCAAAAGCGCGATCGAGGATGTTTTCATCTTCTGTAGCGATGGCATGGAATTGACCATCGAACAGGTGGCGTCGCCGACCGAACGGCTGGGCGACATCCTGAACCGGCGCGGCGACGTCGCCCCCGAGGTCTTGGAAAATACCGCCGCCCGCCAGCCCCGCCTGGGCCAGATGCTGGTGTCCGAGGGCGCCCTGTCCGAGGACCGCCTGCGCTCGGCCCTGGTCGAGCAACAGCATGTGCGGGCCGAGGCCGATACCACCAAGGTGGTCGGCCCCGCCGCCAACACCGCCTCGATCCGCGTCGCGGCCGAACGGCTGGACGATCTGATGGATCAGGTGGGCGAATTGGTGATCGCCCAGGCCCGCCTGCGCCAGATCATCGCCGCCAGCGACGATCTTCAGATCAAGGCCATCGCCGAGGAAATCGAACGTCTGGCCAATGGTCTGCGCGATACCACCATGGGTATCCGCATGTTGCCCATCGGCTCGTTGTTCAGCCGCTTCCGCCGATTGGTGCGCGACCTGTCGCGGGATTTGGGCAAGGACGTGCTGCTGACCACCTCGGGCGAGGAGACCGAGCTGGACAAGACGGTGATCGAACGCCTGAACGATCCGCTGGTCCACATCGTGCGCAACAGCCTGGATCACGGCCTGGAACCGGCGACGGAACGGCTGGAACACGGCAAGGGGCCCCAGGGCCATCTTCACCTGTCGGCCAGCCATGCCGGGACCCAGGTGCGCATTTCCATCCGCGACGACGGGCGGGGACTGAACCGTGAGCGCATCCGGGCCAAGGCCGAGGAACAGGGGTTGATCGCCGCTGGGGCCAAGCTGGCGGATAACGAGCTGTTCCAGCTGATTTTCCATCCGGGCTTCTCCACCGCGCGCGAGGTCACCAGCGTGTCCGGGCGCGGTGTCGGCATGGATGTGGTGCGCCGCACCATCGATTCCCTGCGTGGTACCATCGATGTGGCCAGCACCGACGGGCAGGGCACGGAAATCACCCTCAGCCTGCCGCTGACCCTGGCGATCATCGATGGCCTGCTGGTGCGGGTGGGGCGCGGCCGCTATGTGCTGCCGCTGTCGGCGGTCGAGGAATGCGTCGAGCTGTCGCGTGAGGATGACCTGCGCCACGCCGGGCGCAACTTCCTGAACATCCGCGGCGAGCTGGTGCCGTTCCTGCGCCTGCGCGAGGTGTTCGCGGCCTCGACCCCGCCCGATCTCTATCAGAAGGTGGTGGTCATCTCGACCGGGGAAAAGCGGGTCGGCCTGGTGGTCGATCAGGTTCTGGGCGACCACCAGACGGTGATCAAGTCGTTGTCCAAACTGCACGCCGATGCCGAGAACTTCTCGGGTGCCACCATCCTGGGTGACGGCTCGGTCGCGCTGATCCTGGACATCGCCCATCTGGTGGCCTGCGGTCAGGCCCAGGAACAACAGCGGAGCGCCTCGTGATGAATGCCACCGCGACCGGCGCCGAAACCGCCTCGTTCGAAGCATTGACCCTGTGCCTGGGGGGCGAAGTCTTCGCCATCGACGCCAATTGCGTCCGCGAGATCCTGGACCTGATCCCGGTGACCGACGTTCCTGGGGCACGCCCCTTCGTCAACGGTCTGGTCAATGTGCGCGGCAGGGTCGTGCCGCTGGCCGATTTGCGCCTGAAATTCGCCATGCCCGCCACACCCCCGACCGTGGACACCCGGATCGTGGTGGTCGAGATCGATCTGGCGGGCGAGGCGACCGTGGTCGGCTTGTTGGCCGACAAGGTCTATGAAGTCACCGAAATCGCACGTTCGTCTATCGAGAGCACCCCGGAGATCGGCATGAAATGGCGCCCCGATTTCATCCAGGGCATCGGCAAGCGCGGTTGCGAATTCATCGTCATCCCCAACATCGTCCGGATTCTGTCGAGCGACTGATCAGACCGGCCTGAAGTAAGCGGAGCAGAGGGGACAAGGGCCATGCGTATATCCGTCAAGCTGAAACTCGCCGCCGCGTTCGGCGTCATCATCCTGCTGTTGATTGCCGCCGCGGCCTCCGCGATCAATGGGCTGTCCGATCTGCACGAGACCTTGACCAACACGCTGAACGGCCCCGTGCAGCGGCAATCCCTGATCGTCGAAGTCAACATGCAGGCGATCGAGGCCATCCGGCAGGAAAAGAACCTGCTGCTGGCCCGGAAGGAAGAGGACATCGCCGCCGCCTCGGCCAAGCTTGACGAAGCGCGGGCCAATCTGCGCAAGGCGGGCGAAGGCTATCTCGCCATCGCCAGCGAAGAGGGTAGGCGGCGCTATTCCAGCATCCAGGAAAGCGTGGACCAGTTCTCGCGCATTCAGGACAAGGTTCGGGAATTGGGCAAGATCCAAGCCCCCGCCAAGGCCGTCGCCCTCAGCGAAACCGAAGCCCGCCCCGCCATGCTGACCACGCTGAGCAGCCTTTCGCCCCTGTACCAACGGGTGGAGGAGCGCGGGCAGTCCTCGCCCGAAAACCTGCGGATCGCGCATCAGGTCCGCCGGGCCACCACCGAATTGCGCTCGGCCGACGTCAACCTTCAACGCCTTCTGAACGCCACCGAGGAAAGCAAGGAGGCCGACTACATCCAGAGGGCCAAGGAGTTCCAGAGCAAGGCCCGCGACATCCTGGAAGGCCTGCGCCGGACGGTGGCGGAGGATGACCGCCGCACCATCGATGTCACCCTCGAGCATTTCAGCCGGTGGCAGGCGGTGTTCGCCAAGATCGTCGATCTCTGCCAACTCAACAGCGATGCCAAGGCCCAGGCTCTGTCCAACGGTGAATCCCGTCAGGCCTTCGTCACCCTGGAACGGAAGCTGGACGATCTGGTCAGTCTGAACAACAAACTGATGGCCGATGCCGAGACCGAGGCCGAGCAGACCTACGCGAAGCTGCGGACCAATCTGCTGATCCTGGTCGCCATTTGTCTGGCCGTCGCCGCCGGTGCCGCCTTCTACATCGCCACGTCCATCTCGCGCGGGTTGGCCAAGGCCGTCGGTCTGGCCAATTCGGTCGCCCTGGGCGATTTGAATCAAAGCGTCGAGGTCTCGACCAACGACGAGATCAAGGATCTGGTCGTCGCCCTGAACAACATGACCGCCAACCTGCGCGCCACATCGGCGATCGCCGATGAAATCGCCCTGGGCAATCTGGACGTTCAGGTCCGGAAATTGTCGGACAAGGACACTTTGGGCACCGCCCTGGACAGCATGGTCACCAACCTGCGTGCCACGACGGCGGTCGCCGAGGAAATCGCCCAGGGCAACCTGACCGTCCAGACCAAACGCCGGTCGGACAAGGACACCCTGGGCATCGCCCTGGAAACCATGCTGGAGCGGCTGCGGTCGGTGGTGTCCGACGCCTCCAGCGCCGCCGACAACGTCGCCGCCGGCAGCCAGCAATTGTCCGCCACGTCCGAGGAGATGTCGCAAGGCTCGACCGAGCAGGCATCGGCGGCCGAGG